>ERZ791899.171-NODE-171-length-92894-cov-24.065490_pt1 | contig 92894 bp, 85 predicted proteins | sample MGYA00510151_ERZ791899 | MGnify/ENA primary metagenome ERZ791899 (study PRJEB30046, sample SAMN00792118) | human gut metagenome | study: EMG produced TPA metagenomics assembly of the A metagenome-wide association study of gut microbiota in type 2...
AAATGTAAAGAATTTTCGAGAATCGTATGTGTTTCACTGTTTAGTTATCAAGGTTATTTGCTGTTATCTCACGACTGACAGTTCATTTATTATATCACTTACTTTTCAGCTTGTCAAGAACTTTTTTATTTTATTTTTTCAAGTTCTTTTCAGTTGTCTGTTTCAGCAACTCTGATATAATATCATGTCTTCAGTTTCCTGTCAACACCTTTTTTATATTTTTTTCAACTTTATTCAACCAATTCTTTGTTGTTTGTCGAAAAAAATCCGCCTCATTCAGAAGCGGATTTATCATATCATTATTTTTTCTTCGCGTCAAGCACTATTTTACATTTTTTTACATATTTTTTTACATGCTCTTTATTTTATTAGACTCATAACTGCTTCGTAGTTTATCAGGAGGGGCTTGTCCCCCTCCTGATACAATCAAGTCCCCACCCACTGCTTATTGCTCTTCGCAATTGAAACAGAGAACTTACTTGATTCGGTTAAAAATCGCCTTTATTAATAGAAATTTCCCTCACACATTACCCCGGCTCATTGATAAAAGACACTCATGAATATATGAATCAGAATATCTTTGTCATATATATAGTTCAGAATATAATCTTTCTTAACTATCTGCAGTCCCATTTCTCCTATTTCCGTATTGCATATAATAGTCAGAGCCAGCAGAACAACCCATACTACGATCAGAAATTTTGCCGCGCCAAGAAATGCTCCTGCGATCTTGTTCATTCCATGAATCACCGGAAGCCTTGATACGAGATTAAGCATCCATGTAATACTTTGTATCAGAATTGTCGACAATGCCAGTGAAATAAGAAACGAAATTCCATTCACTGCCATTCTTGCCAGATATTGTGCTACATAATCCGAAAATGTGCTTACAGCCAGATATCGGTAGATATCCGAATTATTATTCTGGAGCAGACCGCTGCTTATCAGATCCGGAAGATTCATTTCATTTATAAAAGTAGTCTGTTCTTCTCCGTTACTCATCTGCGAACTATATTTTTCTTCTACAAATTCCTGACAGCTATCCTGTATCTTCTCATAAATTGATGTGTTCTCGCGAATAAACTGGTTTACATATGGGTTTACAAACCATACGATAGACATCGACAGAAAAACACATGCAATCGAAACAATTTCTTTTATCAGACCTCGTCTATAACCTCTGACACAGGCGAATGCCAGAAGGAGTACTGTAATGACTCCGGCCCATGTTAAAGTCATTTCGCTCATCCTAACTCAATTTTATCACATCTACCCCACTATCCAGTACCAGCAGATATCTGTTCATCCCTATTTTGAAAAAGTCTTTGATCGTTCCGTCTACACTTCCCAGATATTTCTGAACGCCTCTGCTATTCATAACGCACATCTGTGAACTGTTATACATTAAAATATTTCCACCGCTTAATTTGATCGTTGTATATGGAATATTAAAATCTTCTTTAAATTTCAGCTTGCCATCTGCAGTATTGTATACTTCCATGATATACTGCTTATCTTTGCTGTCATTTTTAAAGACAAGGCCAACCATATCATCATCATAAAATGTACTGACGATTTCCTTATCCGTCTCTATTGTTTTTACTTCTTTCGGAATCTGGCTTCCCTGATAAATCGTGAAACCATTGTCTTTAAGTGCTATCGAACGATTATTGGAAAGGTACTGAATCTGCGGCACTACCACACCTTCGTATTTGTATCCACTGACGATTCTGTCATCTTCGTTCTGTCCTACATCTCCGAAATTATAAAATGCAACATAGCTGGTCGTATCGCTGCCGTCTACAAACTGATAAGTTACCATCATAACCACGCCATCTTCTGACACAGCAATATCCAGAGGATATCCGGGATCATCTATCTTCGTCTGGTTTTCAGCAATCAGACTTCCATCTGTACTGTAAAAATCAATCCATGTATCGTCTCCGCCATCCAGAATCGCAGCTACAAGACCGCTCTTTGACACTCTTGCCTTAATGATACTGTAAGAAGTTGTCACACTGCCAGTCTTTCCTGATTTATCATAGATTTCCAATGTTGTTCCATCTTTATCCGCGATTACCGCACGCGTTCCGTTAACATCAGCCACCGGATTCTGCATCTGATAAGTTTCACTCCAGAGTGTACTCATCTTATCAGAAACAAGTGAGACTCCATCCGGGCTATATCGAAGGATATCTCCATCCATTTCAATATAGCTTGTAGAAACAACATCTTCCTGTTCACTGGACTGTACTACCTTATAATTATGATAACTTCTTTTTTCTATATAAAAACCAACAGCTGTTACAGCAGCAGCTATCGCCACTACTGTAATGACTGTCTTTTTGACTATGTTTCTTTTATGGCGGGATAATCTGAGCTCATAATTATCAGCATACTCCTCCTCTGATACCCCTTGGGCTTTAGCCATTTTCTGTTTTTCTGCCATAAGTTTTTTCTTCTTATGCTTTTTTACAATTTTTTTTAATGTATTTGCCATCTTAGCCTTACCTGATTTCTCACTTTCATATTTTAGTGTCACTGTTCACCGCGTAATTGATATAGCTATTTATAAAGCAATGTGCCGGTGTGCCAGCAGGATCATTTCAGGAATCAACTTGTCGGTACACTGGCAAACAGCAATATTCTGATAACTTTTTGTCCTCTATTATACACAATTTTCTAAGGTAATACAATTACTTGTCCCGGATAAATGGTTTCATCTGCTGACATACCATTTAACTGACACAGCTGGCTAAGGGCTTCAATATTTCCATATCTATTCATACATATCTGATAGAGCGTGTCCCCTGGCTGGATCACGTAAGACTCATGAATCTGTCCCGCCGCCTCACGGTTTTCCTTCTGTGCAGCTTCCCTGACTCTTTTTTGTGCTTTACGCTCATCTGATTCCTGTTGGTAAATCTGTTCTGTTTTATCTGACTTTTCTGTTTTTGACACTGGAACCTGTTCTGTTTTGTCCGATTTTACTTTTGTCTCTTCCTGTACTGTCGAAGTCTGTTTCTCTGCACCGGATAATTTGCGGATATCTGTTCTGCTTTCTTCTTGAGGGTCATTCCATGCTGTATCACCTGATACATCAGATGCATTATTTGGTGTACCTGAATCCTTTTTTTCATTCTCTGATGTATCAGTATTGTTTTGTGTACTCATATCTGTTTCACTCTGGATAGCCGGCGACGGTGTTATTTCTTCAACAATCACAGAAGAAACCGTTGCGCTTTCTTCCCCTGTCCGGTCCGCTCTCTGATAGTTTCTGTAAAAATTCATGCCTACTGTCAGCACCGCTATTGCGAGGCATGCCGTCAATCCATATGAAAAAACAGAAGGAGCTGCTAACTCCTTCTTCTTTTCTTTCTTATCTGTAATTATTTTGCGGAAATCTTTTACTGCCTGGTCTTCATAATGTTCCGGTACATCCGGCTGGAGTTCTTTATTTTTATCAACCATGTACGTCTGCATGCCTGGATTTTTTTCATAATAGAGATAATATCCTCCCAAATGTGTCATCCCATTATTCTCATAACGGAAGAATGCATCTTCTCTCTCCTGAGGCTCCATCAGCATCAGAACCTTTTCCCCGCCAAAATATTTCATATGTACTTTTGTCATCAATTCTGTCGCTTCCAGTGTAATCTGGGGCTGTGAGAAAAACCACCCTACAATTTCCTGATCGTCAAAATATTGTTTCTGGTCGTCCTGTATTTGTTTCCATTGTTCCTTTGAGAAATCTATATGATCTGGCGCTGCATCCATGTTTTCTGCCATAACCGCTCCCTTTATAAACAGGTAAGCGATCTGGGAACGCCATTTTATCTCTCCTGTAAGAATCGCCACTCTGGCCCGCTGTTCTCCTGATGCATTTTCCGCCCTGGCAAGTCTTACCAGAAATGTGTACACATAATCCTCCATATAAATTCTGTAATCATCACCAACAAGGCCAATCTGACGTATATTTCTGGGTAATCCAAATGGTTCTTCACCATTTTGTGTTTCCTGAGATTCGTCCTTATAGATTACTTCTATCATATCTCATCACCCCTTCGGCTATCAGAATAACACAGGTAAATCGCGGATTTTAGCACATTATAAGGCAGATTTATGAGAATTTGGCGACAGATTTTGCACTGTGCATAAATTTCTCCGAAGAAGGATATGATGAAACATAGATAGCGTTGCAAAATCCAAAAATATATCGCAGTACATCATAGTTATTTCGAAAACAATGTACCAGATACACCGCAGATACCATTCTTCTAAATAATTGTGATGATTTCATAATATGATGACAGATCCAAAGCTTTTTGATTCCAGCATCTTATTACAAAGTAAACGGAGGGTATATGGTATTTTATGTAAACTCGCAAGAAAGCAACTCCCCGGAGGAAATTGCTTTTCTTTTAAACAAATGTATTCTACACCATCCAGCCAGATGGTCTGAGCTGATTTTTCTCTGTATTGGAAGTGACCGTGTAACCGGCGACTGCCTTGGTCCGTATGTTGGTTATCAGCTTTTTGAACATCTGGATGCACATGGTATTTATATATACGGTACACTTAAAGAGCCTGTGCATGCTTTGAATCTGGAAAAAATTTCCCGCCAGATAAAACTTCTTCATCCTGACGGGCTGGTAATCGCCGTAGACGCATCTCTTGGGCAAAAAAAGCACCTGGGATATGTGACCATAGCAAATGGCGCACTATACCCAGGTGCCGGAGTTCAAAAGGAACTTCCACCTGTTGGTGATATCCATATCACAGGCATCGTAAACATTGCCGGTATGCTGGAACAGTTAACGCTCCAGACTACCCGTCTGTCTACAGTAATCTCACTGGCAGATACCATCACACAGGGAATCTTAAATTATACGAATTCTTTGATCTGTTTGTAGATGCCTTCTGCATCAAGACCATATTTCTCAAGCAGAGCAACTGCAGGGCCTGATTCTCCGAATACATCATTTACACCGATACGTTTTACAGGTACAGGTGCTTTCTCAGACAGGCATTCGCATACAGCTCCGCCAAGTCCGCCGATTACAGAGTGCTCTTCTACTGTTACAACTTTGCCAGTTTCTTTGGCAGCTGCAACTACAAGTTCCTCGTCCAGAGGTTTGATTGTATGGATGTTGATTACTTTTGCATCTACGCCGTCTGCAGCAAGCTTCTCTGCTGCTTCAAGAGCAGGAGCTACGCAAAGACCGTTTGCGATAATTGTAAGGTCTTTTCCTTCACGAAGGACAATACCTTTTCCTAATTCAAATTTATAGTCTGGTCTGTCATTGATAACCGGAACTGCAAGACGTCCGAATCTCATGTATACAGGGCCAACATGCTCGTAAGCTGCTTCTACCATAGCTTTTGCTTCAATATCATCAGAAGGGCATGCAACAACCATTCCCGGGATTGCTCTCATAAGTGCAAAGTCTTCGCAGCACTGATGAGTAGCGCCATCTTCACCAACAGAGATTCCACCGTGAGTAGCACCGATCTTAACATTGATCTTCGGATATGCGATAGAGTTACGAACCTGCTCAAATGCACGTCCAGCTGCAAACATTGCAAATGTGCTGGCAAAAGGAACTTTTCCAGTTGTAGCCAGACCTGCAGCGATACCCATCATATTACACTCAGCGATGCCGCAGTCAATATGACGCTCCGGAAATTCTTTCTTAAATACACCTGTCTGAGTAGCTGCAGCAAGGTCAGCGTCCAGAACGACCAGGTTTTCATGTTTCTTACCTAATTCAACCAGTGCAGCACCATAGCTTGCTCTTGTTGCGATCTTCTTTACTTCTGACATAATGCTTCACCTACCTTTTCTAAGTCTGCCATCGCCTGTGCATACTGCTCGTCATTCGGAGCTTTTCCATGCCATCCGGCCTGGTTTTCCATGAAGGAAACGCCTTTTCCTTTTACAGTTTTCATAATGATAGCTGTAGGCATTCCTTTGGTAGCCTTTGCTTCATCAAAAGCAGCTTTTAACTGATCCATATCATTTCCGTCAGCAACGTTGATTACATGGAAGTTAAATGCTTCAAATTTCTTATCAATCGGATACGGAGAACATACATCGTCAATCTTACCGTCGATCTGAAGTCCGTTATTATCTACGATTACTACAAGGTTGTCCAGTTTTCTGTGGCCTGCGAACATAGCAGCTTCCCATACCTGGCCTTCCTGAATCTCGCCATCACCTAATAATGTATATACACGATAGCTCTCGTTGCTTAATTTAGCGGAAAGAGCCATACCTACTGCTGCAGAGATTCCCTGTCCAAGAGAACCGCTGGACATATCAACACCCGGGATGTGCTTCATATCCGGATGTCCCTGTAAATAAGATCCAAGATGACGAAGAGTCTTTAAATCTTCTTTCGGGAAAAATCCTCTTTCTGCAAGTGCAGAATAATATCCTGGTGCTGTGTGACCTTTGGAAAGTACGAAACGGTCACGATCCGCTTTCTTAGGATCCTTAGGATCAATATTCATTTCTTCAAAATATAAGTATGTGAATACATCTGCTGCAGACAGAGATCCGCCCGGATGTCCTGCTTTTGCAGCGTGTACTGCTGTAACGATGTCTTTGCGGACTTCGTTTGCAATTTTCTGAAGTTCTAATTTTTCCATTATGGTAAATTCTCCTTATTCGCCGAATACTGCTTTATAATCGTTCTGGAATTTCACGATACCTGCATCTGTCAGAGGATGTTTTGTCATCTGTACGATTACACTGTATGGAACTGTTGCGATATCAGCACCAGCAAGTGCGCAGTCTGTTACATGGATCGGATTTCTTACGCTTGCAGCGATGATCTCTGTTTCGATTCCAGCTACTTCGAAGATCTCAGCGATCTCACGAATCAGATCTACACCTCTTGTGGAAATATCATCAAGTCTTCCAAGGAATGGAGATACATAAGTAGCGCCAGCTCTTGCAGCCAAAAGTGCCTGGTTAGCTGTGAAGATCAGAGTAACGTTTGTTTTGATTCCTTCTGCTGAAAGAACTTTAACTGCTTTCAGACCTTCTACTGTCATAGGGATCTTAACAACCATGTTTGGATGGATTGCTGCGATCTCACGGCCTTCTTTGATCATGCCTTCAGCGTCTGTTGTTGTAGCTTTAACTTCACCACTGATCGGTCCGTCTACGATAGATGTGATCTCTTTGATTACTTCGTTGAAATCTCTTCCTTCTTTTGCGATAAGAGATGGGTTTGTAGTAACACCACAGATTACACCCATATCGTTAGCTGCTTTAATATCTTCTACTTTTGCTGTGTCAATAAAAAATTTCATGATTATAAACCCTCCTGTTTTTGCTCATTCCAAGCGTTCGTTCGTTTGATGATTTCATTATAGCAAACTTCTGAGGAAGGTCAAGCGCATGAATAATTATTAATAATTTTCTTATTAATAATTATGTTTTTTATTAATACTGATTTCCTTGATAAATTATAGTCAATCCGTCTTTGAATCGTATTTCTACGGTATATCTTATCTGCAGTTTGGTTTTGAAGTTCCAAATTATTATTAATAATTTTCTACGGCGTATTTAATTAATTTTTCCCGGAAGGGTTTTTCCGGATTTTCGCATATCCGGTTGTGCGTCTGGATATGAGCTTGGGCGTGTATTCAATATTATAAAGACTGATCGGCGCTGAATCTGTCAGCGCCCGCTCCCCTGTATCAATCTTGCGGATAATAATGTCACACGCATCCTGGCCTTTAAGTGCTACAAAATGATCGATGGTCGTGAGAGAAATTCTCCGGATGCTGGAATAAAAAATATTGTCACATCCGATTACCGAGACATCCCTCGGCACATGAATCTTTGCCTCATGAAGTGCATCCAGCGCCCCAATTGCCATCATGTCATTCTGACCGGCAATCGCAGTGAATTCCCTTCCCTCTTCCAAAAGTTCCATGGTAAGCTGGTAGCCCATGGAATATTCTGTATCCATTCGTGGAATTCTTGAGTCAATAGACTCATCTGCTGCCTTTATGATCACATGCTCCTTCAGGCCTTCTTTCTCAAATTCCTTTACAAAACCATTTACACGTTTACTTCTCTGCCATTGTCTTCTGGTCAGAGGCGGCGTGATAAATGCCACATCTCTGTGTCCCAGATCAAGCAGATGCCTGGCCATCATTTTTCCCACTACTGTATTATCCTGATTGATGGCATCTACCGTAGTAGTTTTCTCTTTGTTACTGATGATAACAAGAGGAATCGTCTGCGCCAGCTGTTCCACCTGCTGCTGAAAGTCCGGATTTGGATTGCAGCTGTAGATGATTCCCTGAGGCTGAATGGTATGCATCATGCGAAGGTATTTCTCCTCCAGGCGGGCATCTCTCTGTGTATTGCAGATAAAGACGCCATATCCCTGCTTGTTCGCTACTGCCTCTACTCCCTGAAGGAGCAGCACATAGTATGGACTTGTCAGAGTTGGGCAAAAGACAACGATCAGTTTTTCCTTCTTGCTGTCTTTTTTGTTTTTGCGGCTGGGAAGCTGATAACCCAATTCCCGGGCTGCCTGTTCTACCTTCTCTACTGTCTCTCTGGAAAAAGAAACATTGTATTTCTTATTCAGGACCATCGATACCGTTGCCTGGGATACGCCAGCTTTCTCTGCCACTTCAGAAGAAGTTGCTTTCTTTTTTGACAAAGTTGCTCCTCCTTTTACCAGATTTCAAAAGTTACTTCATCTGTAATAACTTTTAAAGTTCTACGCGTCCCTCGAGAGCACGCAGTAAAGTTACTTCATCAATGTACTCCAGATCACCACCTACAGGAACGCCGCTTGCGATTCTGCTTACTTTGATACCGGTAGGTTTGATCAGTTTGCTGATATACATTGCTGTTGTCTCGCCCTCCAGACTGGAGTTTGTGGCAACGATCACTTCTTTTACATCATCTTTCGTCAGACGCTGCATGAGTTCTTTCAGCTTGATATCATCCGGCCCGATTCCAAGCATAGGTGAGATTGCACCATGAAGTACATGATAAACACCGTCGAATTTGCCGGTTTTCTCATATGCGGCAAGATCTCTGGTATTCTCTACGACCATGATTATGGAATGATCTCGTTTATCATTACTGCAGATCGGGCAGATTTCTCTGTCTGTAAGCGTGTAGCAGCATTTGCAATACTGCACATTCTCTCTGGCATTGATGATCGATGAAGTAAGCTGGTCTACCTGGTCTTTCGGCATGTTCATGATGTGAAATGCCAGCCTCTGTGCTGATTTTGCCCCGATTCCCGGAAGATGGGAAAGCTGCTCAATCAGCTTATTGATATGACTGCTGTAGTATTCCATCAGAATGGAAGGCCCCCGCCAAGGCCGCCAAGGCCGCCTGTCAGTTTGGACATAACGGCTGTGGATTCTTCTTCAACTTTGCGAAGTGCCTCGTTTGTTGCTGCAATGATCAGGTCTTCCAGCATTTCGATATCATCAGGATCTACAACCTCTTCCTGAAGTTTTACTTTTGTAACTTCTCTTTTACCGGAGATGGTTACTTCTACAGCTCCGCCACCTGCTGTAGCTGTGAATTCTTTCTCTTCCAGTGCTTTCTGATTCTCTTCCATCTGGCGCTGCATTTTCTGCGCCTGTTTCATAAGATTATTCATATTTCCCGGCATACCCATTCCCGGGAATCCTCCACGTTTTGCCATTGTGGTATCCTCCTTTATTCTACATATTTTTGATATTACGAATTGTTCCGCAGCTATGCTGCTCCCACAATTCTTCAAATATCGTAACTGTTCAGTACCTTCACAGTTACGAGTCAAAATCCATTAAAAATCGCCTTCGGCGATGGGATTTTGACTTGTATGTCTCGGGATTTTGGCATATTCATGCCAAAACACCTCGCGGGATAGCTGACTGCTGAATAGTTACCAAATATCATTAATTATTCCAGCGGTTCATCAGGGTCTTCTTCTATAACAACATCCATATGGATGTTATCTTTTATTGCCTGATCCACTGTGATGTTCGCCAGATTCGTATGCTGATGCTGATTTGCTACCAGCATCTGGATTTCTACTGTCTTTCCTGTCTGGGCAATGATGATATCCTGAAGTTCTTTCTTTGCTTCCGGATTATCTACATAAGACTGTCCGAGGAAATCCTGAAACTCCACATAAAGAATCGGCTCTCCTGTTTCTCCATTATATTTTGGAACAGATTTCTGCAGCATCTGTTTAAACATCCCTGTTGTCTGACCTGTGATCACTCTCCAGCCCGCCACGATCTTCTGCAGATCCTCCGGTGCCGCTTTTGCCGGAGCTTTCTTAGCTGCTGTAGCAGTTACAGCGGTATCCGCTCCTGTCGCAGATGTTCCCTGCTGCACCGGGCGCTCATCTATCCGCTGTTCCAGCACACGAAGTCTGTCCAGAACAGAATCCAGATTTGTTTCCATCGCAGGACGGCACAATTTGATCAGTGCGATTTCCACAAGAACTCTCTTCTGCGTTGCGTATCGTATCTGATTAGAAAGATCTGAAAAGATTCGGATGTAACGCATCAGCGTCTCCGCTTCCAGCATCGTGCTCTCTTCTTTCAGAAGCTTCATATTCTCAGATGAAACGTCAATCGCTTCCTCCGGATTCTCAGAAGTCTTTACCAGAAGAAGATTTCTCATATACCATGTAAAATCTCCTACAAACTGGCTCAGTTCCCTGCCGCCTACGATCAGTTCCTCCAAGATATGGATAGAACCTGTCACATCCCCCTGAATTACTTTACGCAAAAGTTTACTGAACACTTCAGTATCAACAGCACCCAGAACTTCCAGAACTTTATCATAGGTAAGTTCCTGTCCAAGGTAAAAAGCGATACACTGGTCAAGAAGGCTCAACGCATCTCGCATAGAGCCATCCCCTGCTTTCGCCACATAGCGGACTGCTTTTTCCTCAGCAGTTACACCTTCGACCTTAAGAAGTTCATCCAGTCTGGCTGCGATCGTATCTATGGTAATTCTGTGGAAATCATACCTCTGGCATCTGGATAAAATCGTGATAGGAATCTTGTGCGCCTCTGTTGTTGCAAGGATAAACATAACGTAAGACGGCGGTTCTTCCAGTGTTTTCAGCAGGGCATTGAATGCACCTGTGGAAAGCATATGAACCTCGTCTATGATGTATACTTTATATTTACCCTCTGTCGGGCGGTAAGAAACCTCTTCTCTGATCTCTCGGATATTGTCTACACCATTGTTTGATGCAGCATCAATCTCGATCACATTCATTGCAGTCCCTGCCTGAATTGCTTTACACATGGCACATTCATTGCATGGGCTGCCATTTACGGGATGTTCACAGTTGACTGCTTTCGCCAGAATTTTGGCTACTGTTGTTTTACCGGTTCCTCTCGTTCCGCAAAACAGATATGCATGGCCAATCCGGTTGTGTTTGATCTGATTTGTCAGGGTGGTCACGATGTGATCCTGGCCTTTGACATCTGCGAAATTATCCGGTCTGAATTTTCTGTAAAGAGCAGTGTAACTCATGAACAAACTCCTATCATATAACTATCTCATATCTTATTATCACAGCCGCCGCGGAAAAATTCCCGCGGCGGTCTTTTTTACACTTTAATATCTTATATGAAAAGGTATCTTTCAGTCAAGTACTGTTTCAATACCGGACATATATTTCATCAGTCGCCAAAGCTGATACCGATCTGTTTGGCAGCAAGTACCAGCTGGTCTTTTGGTGATACCATTTTAAGTTTGCCTGCGCATTCTTCAAGCGGTACACGTTTAATCTTTCCGTTTACCACACCGATCATTACGCCATACTCGCCGTCAATGATTGCCTGTGCTGCGCCTGCACCAATTCTTGTAGAAAGAACACGGTCATATGGACAAGGTTCTCCACCTCTCTGTGTATGTCCGGGAACTGTGACACGTACTTCATTTCCAAGTTCTTTGTAGATCTGATCTGCGATCTCATAGGAAACAGACGGATATTTCTTTGCTCTTGCTTCCAGTTTTTCTTTGTATTTCTTCTTAGGGAGCTGCGCATCTTCTTTGGAGATAGCGCCTTCTGCAACTGCAAGGATTGTGAAACGTTTACCTGCTTTTGCACGTTTCTGGATTGCTTCTGTAACTTTCTTGATATCGTATGGAATCTCCGGAATAAGGATAATGTCTGCACCGCCGGCAACACCTGCATGAAGTGTCAGGCTTCCTACTTTATGACCCATAACTTCTACGATAAATACACGTCCATGTGAGGATGCAGTTGTATGGATGCAGTCAATCGCATTTGTCGCAATGTTTACAGCACTCTGGAATCCAAATGTCATGTCTGTACCATAAATATCATTATCAATGGTCTTCGGAAGATGGATGATGTTCAGACCTTCTTCTCTCAGAAGGTTGGCTGTTTTCTGTGTACCATTTCCACCAAGGATAACCAGGCAGTCAAGGCAGAGTTTGTAATAGGTCTGCTTCATTGCCTCAACCTTGTCCAGGCCGTTCTCATCCGGAACACGCATCAGTTTAAACGGCTGTCTGGAAGTTCCAAGAATTGTTCCGCCCTGGGTAAGGATTCCGGAGAAATCTTTGGATGTAAGCATACGGTATTTCCCATAGATAAGCCCTTTGTATCCATCGTCAAATCCATAAACCTCTAATTCGTCTACATTATTTGTCAGTCCTTTTACTACTCCTCGCATGGTAGCGTTAAGTGCCTGACAGTCACCGCCGCTGGTAAGCATACCTATTCTTTTGATCATGATCGTATCCTCCATTTCTGTGTTTTAAGAATTGTAACTGTTCAGCTCTCTCACAGTTGGCAGGCTGCTGAACAGTTACTAAGAATTATCAATATCCACTACAAGACACGCCGTATATTCAAGTGTTACCATCCGTAATATTTGTTATAACACCCTAACATATCCATTTCCAGAATAATGATAGTTTATCTTTGTTTATTATATAATATTTACTCTTTTCACACAATAGCGTTGGAAAACTTTTGTGAGTAACCGTTACTGTTCACACACCACTATCCCGCGAGGTATTTTTTGTGAACGAAGGTCACAGAAAAACCGAGACATACAACGCGAATTTATATGATTAGCGTAAATTAAGTTTGTAAAGCGTATTACTGAACGCATAGCAAACATCAAGAAAGCCCTTAGCGCTTTAAAACTCCAAGGACTTTCGTTTTTTAGATATCTTATTTATTATATTTTTCAATCACACAGGTATGTTTTTTTGTTTTTTTATCATAGTTAATCCCCGCCAGCAGCAAATCCCCATGATAATCCTTTAAGGCATCCACATATCCCTTATTCTTGATTTGCGATATTGCGCCTTCTGCCTTCTTATCCCATTTAAGTTCAATTACCGCAGCCGGTTTATCTGCGTATAACCTTCTTGGAATAAAGCAGAGATCTGCAAAACCTTTTCCTGTCGGTAATTCCCGGATAATTGTATAATATTCTCTTGCAAAATAAAACGCCAGACTAATCGTACAACTTAACGCATTTTCATCATTATACTGAAGAATGGAAATTTCCTGATGCGCCTGGTCAATGCCATTTGCTACTGCTTCAGCATTTAGCTGCCAGAGTGCCTCCAGTAAATTTCTGGAAGCTTCAATAGATTGAATCACTTCTTTCCAGTCCATCGTGCTAATTGCATTTACATACTCCTGCGAAACTTCTTTATTAGGAATTGATACGGTTTTATCCGGCCAGTGATAACTTAAATAGCCCAGGTGAACAAGTAAAGTCAAAACATCATCCATTCCCTGAAATGTAGTCATATCATTAGAGAATGTTCCTGTGTTGATCTGTACTTTATCTCCGGCTAGCATTCGTATCACAGAATCTTTCAAGCCGTCAAAATTTAATCGGATATATGCCTTTAACGCTTCATAAGTTTCTGTCTGATTCCAGTAGTTGTCAAAAACACCGCTTAGCATGGCATCTACAACTGATTTTGGACTGTACATAGAATAGGTTTTTCTATTTTCACCTTCCATTGTCACAAGCTCATATCCATCATACCACGCCTGTGCTTCCTGGAAATTTCTTTTGTATTCTAAACAAAGTTCTTTTACCTCATTTTCTGTAAAGCCAAAAAACTCTGCCATTTCCCTGGGATTTAACATTGAATATTCTGTAAACATATTCAATGCAGAATGAGAACCATATTTCTTCACCGGAAGAATACCTGTCATGTATGCCAATGCAACATATTCCTGATCTTTCAGCCATGCCCGTAAAAAATCCAGATATTTCTTCTGTGCATTCGTGTCTTGTTTAAATTCCCTGAAGACGCAGTCCCACTCATCAATCAGAATTACAAATGGGTGTTTTGTACTGGAAAACACATCTTTCATTGCAAAAATCAGATAATCACCATCAATATACTCCGGGTATTGTTTCTTTAATTCACGAAGCAGACGTTTCTGCAGCATAGACAGCATTTCATCCATATCATGAGTTATACTCAGAAACTCCTGCATATTTATCCGAATTACATCATACTGGTTCAAATGCTTCCGGAAACTTTCCACTTCCCTGATTTTCAGATCAGCAAAAAGTTCTTCCGTATCCTCGCCCCTGCCATAATATGCCGCAAGCATATTGGCTGCCATCGACTTTCCAAATCGTCTTGGACGGCTCACACATACAAATCTCTGTTCCGTCCCTAATACATCATTTGTTTTAGAAATCAGACCGCTTTTATCTACATATATCTTAGAGCGCCGGCAGGTACTAAATAATCCACCCCCTGGATTCAAATAGCTTCCCATTTCATTTTCACCCCTTACATATTTTATTCGACAACTTGATAATTCACCTGTAAACACTGTCTTTCAACATATTCTTATTCTGCAGGCCAGTAAATCAGACTTTGTAAATATTGTAGCGGTATTTTTAAGATGTGTAAAGCCTGTAAATATTCATATAATTTTATCCATAGTTTCTATATTGTTATTGTTCACACGCCACTATCCCGCGAGGCGTTTTGGCATGAATATGCCAAAATCCCGAGACATACCGCGCGAATTTATGCGATTAGCATAAATTCTGTGCATCGCGAAGCGTGTTGCTGGGAACGGAGTGAACAGTAACACTCTATATTCAGAAAATCTCTCACACGAAGGATTTTCTATTGACAAACCCAGTCCCCGCCTATATAATCAAGAGTGCGCAGCCGGGGAGATAGCGGTGCCCTGTACCTGCAATCCGCTACAGCAGGGGTGATGCCAATCTGAGGCTTGTATCCTGTGGAGCTGCCCTCTATAAGTGGCGTTGACGTTTGGGTCTTACGCAACAGGAATCTGTGAACCGTGTCAGGACAGGAATGTAGCAGCACTAAGCAGAAGCTCTTGTGTGCCGTAAGGGTGCCTGGGCTGAGTTAACTGTAGAGGTAACGTCTGTGGGACCATTCCGAAGTGCGGCGCGCAAAAAAGAATATTCATGATGTGAGTCATCATATGAAATAAAAAGCATTCTGGATTTTATCTTTACGATAATCTCCTGAATGCTTTTTTCTTTAATCTTCTACAGCCTGTACACGGCTTTTGTTTTTGTATTTCTTCATCACATGAAAATAATATGGAACTAATGGTACAAGTGCGGCGATCCAGGCTGCAGGATCAGCCATACAGACTCCTGCAAAAGACGTATGTCCCGCGATCAGTACAACGATTCCTGCTCTTGCCGCCAGTTCGAATACGCCTCCAAGCATTGGTACAAGTCCGTATCCCATTCCCTGAAGGGTATTTCGATACAAAAAGATACTTCCAAGAAATGGATAAGCCCAGAACACTGTTCTGAAATATGTGACAGATACCTGCACTACATTCTGCTCTGATGGATCTACGAAAAGGTAGGTCAGATATTTTCCAAAGAAAAACATCAGGAGCATGACAAAGATACTCCATCCCCAGATCATCAACTGTGTATAGCGCACGCCCAGTTTCACACGATCCATTTTACCGGCGCCACGATTCTGTCCCACATAGGTTGCAATAGTCGCACCAAAGGATGTAAATACTGTGGCAAAAATATTCTGGATCTTACCGGCAGCAGAGAATCCGGCCATATGTACAGGTCCGTAAATATTGACCGCACTCTGCACAATAATGGTTCCGATTGCTGTAATCGAGAACTGCAATCCCATAGGAATTCCAAGCTTCAGAAGCCTGCCGAAACTGCCCCAGCATATCTCAAAATCCTTCCGCTCCAGATGAAGGATTGGAAATCTTTTTACAATATAAATCAGGCAGCACACTGCCGAAATTCCCTGTGCGATCACTGTGGCATATCCACATCCTTCTACACCCATTCCAAAAACTACGATGAAAACTACATCCAGAATAACATTGATCACAGCCGAAATGATCAGGAAATACAGTGGTGACTTGGAGTCACCCAACGCACGCAGGAAAGCAGCAAGTGCATTGTATGCACCTGTGATAATAAGACCTGCATAAATAATTCCCATATATGCAGTTACATCACCAAATACCTCTTCCGGCGAATTCATCAGATGCAGAATTGGTTTGTTCGCAAGACTGAATCCTATTGTCATAACAATGGAAAATGCAGCCATAAGGTAAATGGACATGGCAACATAATGGCGCATCCTGTCAAATTTTTTCGCTCCGAACATCTGGGCTACAATAATCGCAAACCCACTGCTAAGCCCATTCAGCCAGCCTGTTACAAAGAACATCAGCGAACCGGTGCTTCCAATTGCCGCAAGTGCATTTACGCCGATAAATTTTCCGGCAACGATCGAGTCCGCAATGTTATAAAACTGCTGGAAAAGATTTCCCAGACACATAGGAATCATAAATTTTATGATCAGACTCACCGGATTGCCGACGGTCATATCATTTGTTGTATCTCTTTTCATTCTTTCGCCTCAAGCCTCTCCTGTTCTAATTTTCGCGTTGCTTTTTCCTGTTTCTTTTTCTCACGAAGCCTTTTGAAGAAATCAGACAGCATTGTGGAACATTCTTCTTCCAGAACCCCCTGCGTAATTTTCACCTGATGATTAAACCCCTCTACCTGCAGAAGATTCATAACTGAACCCGCACAGCCTGCCTTAGCATTCATACAGCCAATCACAACTTCATCAATTCTGGACTGCACAAGCGCCCCGGAACACATCTGACATGGTTCCAGTGTCACGTACATCGTGCACCCCTCTAACCGCCAGTCACCAAGCTTTTTACTGGCTTTTCGGATTGCATTCAACTCTGCATGAGAGAGTGTGTTTCTATCTGTATTTCTCCTATTATATCCGCGTGCAATAATCTTTCCTTCATATACGATTACACAGCCAATTGGTACTTCTTCCAAAGCCTCCGCTTTCTTTGCCTGGCGGATAGCTTCTTTCATAAAACGTTCCTGATCTGTCAAGCTCTGCCTTCCTTTCCCATTTTTAACATAAAAAAAGCCCGGAGTTTCTTAACCCAAGCAAATTGAAATGTAACTTTATACGTTGAAGCTTACCCAAAACCAAAATATAGCAAGCTTTTTCGTTTGAAATAACGATAGCAAAAATCTATTATAAAATCAACCCATTTGCAAAATTTTTGCAGTCAATCGGATATTCGCAGTTACTGTTCATCGGAATAGGCTGTAAAAATTCGTGAAAAGCTTGCAAAAATTCATGAACTGGACAAGCTGAAGGAAATGAGATAAAAAAAGAAAGTGCCGAGAACCTTGATTTCTCTGGCACTTTCGCTGTTTTATGCTAGTCGAAGCGACGGGATTCGAACCCACGACCTCTGCGTCCCGAACGCAGCGCTCTACCAAACTGAGCCACGCTTCGTCAATGCAAGTGATATTATATTAATAAAATCGCAGTTTGTCAATAGATTTTTTCAAATTTTTTTAATTTTTTCGAATATTTTTTTATCATGGTCATATACATTATTGAATCTGGTTTTACGGAGGGAAGATTTTGGCTGGATATCGGCGTTTTATCGCATATGTATATGACTACGAAAATGGTAAGAAAGGCAGTAACTGTGGTTTTATTAAAGTTGAGGTGAAAGATCAGCAATGTTCTGTTGAGGTACATCTGCATTGTCCGGGGCTTCCTGAGGATGTAATGTGCAGAGTTTATGGATTTACGCGAAAGGATGGACTGATCAATGGTATCCTTCTGGATAGCTGTGAGACAGAGAAAGAAATTATCGAATGCCTGATCATAACAGATGCCTTGAATATGAATGAGTCCGGCATAGCGCTTGGAAAGATGGGCGGTATGGTTATTATTACTGATAATGGCGGATTCTTTGGCACTGAATGGGATGACCAGATGATCCGGCCTGAAAATTTCCGCGAGTTGAAAGTAGAAACTTCACGTACATCAGATAGTCCTGTCGATGAGATTTCACACACATCAGATGCGCCTATCGATGAATCTTCACCCAATATGGAAAATATAAACTCCGACAATATTGACACAAGTTTAAATGTTTCTGCTCCTGCTAACATTTCTGATTCTTCTTTCACTGCCACTATACAAGAAATCTCAATGCCACCCGAAGTTTCTGAAATACATACAAAATCACCGGATACATTCACAGAGGCCTCAAAATCTGTAAATGCCCCAGAGAATAATACATCTACAGTTTTTCCAGATCACATAAATCTTAATAAACCGAATACTTCTTTTGTATCTGTCGATTCTTCCAAGAATGCTATAAATGAAGGCGAAATATCTAAAAGCACCCCTGATTCTGTTGCTTCGCAGCCACTTACACAGACATTTAATGCCCTCAAAGAGAACTCCAAAGAATCTGACTCCAACATACTGTCTTCACAACAAAAGAGTAGTTTGCCCAAGAAAGTTTCGCCTTCCACACCCCCAGTAAATCCCCAAAATCGCAAAACTTCTTCCGAGTTTTCCCCATTCTCAGATGGCGAAATTGCAACAGCATGGAAAATTCATCTTAATGATCTAAAGCGTTTCCCGCGTCAATACTGTACACTGCGCAATAACCGTTTTATCCAGTATGGACATTATAATTTCGGGCATTTGCTTTTGGGGCAGAAAAATAATGGGCAATATATTCTGGGTGTTCCGGGCAGTTATAATCAGCAGGAGCGTTTTATGGCAAATATGTTTGGTTTTCCGTATTTCAAAGAAAGCGATTATATAGAAATGTCAAAAGCTCGCGGCGGCTACTGGTATCGTTTAATCGATGCCCCGGATTCCCACCGATAAAATTGTCTTCTGAAGAATCTTCTGAAAGCCCTGAAGTTCTTCAAAAGTGTAACTTTCATATCCAGGTCTCAGGACTCCGTCCGAGTCCTTATAGGCCTGGAGGTAATATTCTTTCGCTCCCTTAAGCCACTCTGCAATTTCTTCAAAATCTTTCTGCGTATGCAGTTCCCGCACAACTGTAGTCCGAAATTCATAGTCCAGTTTTCCATGAAGCAAAAAGTCCGCTGTCTCAAAGATGCTGTCCATGTCTGGTTTCTCAATTCCTGTCAGATTTCTATAATTATCGGGACAGGCCTTAATATCCATCGCCACCTTATCAATCAGTCCTGCCTCTGCCAGATGTTTCACTATCTCCGGACGTGAACCATTCGTGTCCAGTTTGACAGCATATCCCAGTTCTTTTATCTTCACTATAAATTCTTCCAGCCCGTCAGACAGGGTCGGCTCACCGCCTGAGATACAGACACCGTCAAGAATGCCTTTTCTCTTTTGTAAGAATGCCAGAAGTTCTTCCTGGGCATAATCCGGCTGTTCCCCAGGCGCTGTTACCAGCACACTGTTCTGGCAAAATGGACAGCGGAAATTGCAGCCTCCCAGAAATATGGTACTGGCTACTTTTCCCGGATAATCTAATAATGTTGTTTTATTAAAACCACAGATCCTCATTTATTTCCCCCATATAATACACAGAGCCAAAAGATATTTTATCCCTGACTTTATCTTAATAAATCCAATAAAATAGTAACAATTTCATCAATGCAAAAAGAACCCTGTTTGATCAGAGTTCTTTTTGTTGAATATTTTTATAATTAATTCAGCTGATAAACTTCTGCTGACTGGAGTCCAAAGCTTAATGCATCAGAATGATTGTTAAAGAAAATATCTACATGTCCGTAAGGAGTTCCCAGATCTTCTACTGTATAGACGTTTCCGTTGATCAGAAGCTGTGTTCCGAACGGAACGCCTGCCATAGCTACTGTACGTCCTGCTGTCGGAACTGTTCCGCTGGCTGTCAGGTTGCCTGCTGTGCCACAGCACTGTGCGCAGTTGCAATATGCAGTCAGTGTAAAGTTACCGAGGTATTTTCCCTGACTGGAGTCTGCGCTCTCTGAAGATGACTGGCTGTCATCTGATGCAGAACTGTCGGATGTATCTTCACTGCTGTCTGTGCTTTCTTCATAAGAAGAATCACTGTCTTCGCTATAAGAATCTTCTGAAACTGTATCTTCTGACGATTCCTCCTCTGAATATGTATCTCCTGACTCCTCTGTATCATAGGAATCTTCTTCGTAATCTTCAGAATCGGAGTTCTCTTCTTCGCTCTGTTCCTGTGCTGCCGTTGCTTCTGCCTCGGCCTGCGCCTGAGCTGCTTCTCTGGCAGCTTTCTCTTCTTCTGCCTGTTGTACCAGCCGGGCAATGCTGTTGTCCGCATTATTAATCTCTGCTGTCAGTGCTGCTGCCTCTTCCTGGCTGGCGCTGATCTGACTTACATAAGAAGAGATATTATCGCTGGTACTTGCCGCAAGTTCCTGAACCTCCTGCTGCTTGGATGCTCTTTCTGCAAGGAGTTCATCAATAGAAGCTTTCTCCTCTTTTGCAGTAGTTTCCTGATCCTTTATTGTATTCTGGAGGTTCTCGCATTTCTCCAGCATATTTCTGTCATACTGCGAAATCTTTGCAACGTTCTCGGCATTGTTGAGAAACTCTGACAGGTCTTTAGATGACAGCAATGTTGTCAGTGCAGATGTGCCGCCATTCTCATACATATACTGGATACGAAGTTTCATATCGTCATACTGTTTATTTAACGCTTTCTTTGCTTTCTTTAATTCTGTGTGAAGCTGATTCAGTTCATTCTCTTTCTCTCCCGCCTGTATGCTGAGTTCTGAGATTGCATTGGTCAGATCTTCATACTGTGTATTTAAATCAGACAGATAGTTCTCCAGCTCCTGCTTCTTGCTCTCAAGGCTGTCAATGTTCGCCTGTGCCTGAGCAAGTCCGGCTTCTGCTTCCTGTTTCTGAGCCTGCATATCAGCTATAGCATCTTCTGTTGCATATGCAGTTGTTCCCATGGAAAAAGTAAGCATTGCTGCCAGCAGTAATGAAAAAACTTTTTTCTTCATAAATTAATCACCTTTCTCGTTAATCTGAAGTCCAGTATAACATATTTCGTAAAAAAATCAACACTTTTTATTAACTTCTGTAATAATTACGTAATATTTCACAATTTTAAATACTACAAAAAAGAAGCCCGCACGACAGGACTTTTTTAACAGGATATCACGGCAAATTTCTATCACGCAAAAAACAGACACCATCTCATCTCTGAGACAATGCCTGTTCCTCTTAACCTATTTTCAGTATTTCACGTTTATTCTTTACCAGTTATTCTGCAGCCACTGCTTCTTCTGGCTCTGCGTCCATGACTTCCTGGTATTTCTCCAGAATAATTGTCTGGATTCTGTCACGTGTTCCGGAATTGATCGGGTGCGCGATATCGCGATATTCTCCGTCAGTTGCCTTGCGGCTTGGCATAGCGATAAATAATCCTTTTTCTCCTTCAATTACCTTAATATCATGTACTACAAATTCATCGTCAATTGTAATGGAAACAACTGCCTTCATCTTTCCTTCTTTTGCTACCTTTCTCACACGCACGTCAGTAATATTCATGATATATTAGCTCCTTTCGATTTTACCGAATCTATCTGGCTTTTTACTTATAATACATATCTGTCATTTTTCTCCACGACGATCTTCACTTCTCCCTCGCCGCAGTAATACGAATTTGCACGAATAGTATCCCGGCTTTCAACAATGCAGTTCTCAATATGGGTATTATCGCCCAGATATACATTGTTTAAAATCACAGAGTTCTTAATAACGCAGTTATTTCCTACAAATACGTCTTTAAAAAGAACGGAATTCTCTACCGTACCGTTAATGATACATCCGCTGGCAACCAGGCTGTTCTTAACCTGTGCTCCCGGATTATATTTTGCAGGTGGCAGGTCATCAATCTTTGTCTTAATCGTTGGTTCCTGTTTGAAGAAATAATTTCTGATCTCCGGTTTCAGGAAATCCATGTTTGTCTTGTAATATGCTTCTGCTGTAGAAATATTGCTCCAGTATTTATCAATCTTATATCCGTAGATTCTCTTAAGATTCTTATAACGGATCAGGATATCCTGGACGAAATCATGACGTCCTTCCTGTGCAGCTCTCTCGATAAGCTCGATCAGCTGTCTTCTGCGGATAACGTAAATACCTGTTGAAATTGTATTATAGGAAGAAACCATTGGTTTCTCTTCAAATTCTTCAATCCTGCAGTCTTCGTTCATGCGCAGAACACCAAATCTCTCGATTTCATTCAGATCATCACAGGTAGTACATACAACTGTAACGTCTGCACGTTTGGCAATATGATATTCAAGAACTTTATTGTAGTCCATCTTATAGATACAATCTCCAGATGCAATTACAACATATGGCTCATGACTACTCTTAAGGAACTGCAGGTTCTGATAAATTGCATCTGCTGTTCCCTGATACCAGAGGCTGTTCTCCTTTGTGATGGTAGGTGTAAACACAAAAAGACCACCCTGTTTTCGTCCGAAATCCCACCATTTGGATGAACTTAAATGTTCATTCAGGGAACGGGCATTGTACTGTGTCAGAACAGCAACTTTCTGGATATGAGAACTTGCCATGTTGCTTAGTGCGAAGTCAATGCTCCTGTAGCTTCCGGCTATCGGCATTGCCGCAATCGCTCTCTTATTTGATAATTCTCTCATGCGGTTATTATTACCGCCTGCCAAAATAATACCTATTGCTCTCATTATTTGTCACCGTCCTTTGCTGCAATTACCTGTCCGCCGGCCAGCTCACCATCCGGATAATCCTCAGGTGTAGTAATTCCTGATATTGCTGTATTCTTGCCAATTCTTACATTATCCGGAATCACACTGCGCTCACCGACAGTAGCGATTCCAAATGAATATACTGCAGGTTTCAGCACGTTCGGTGCTTCCTCTCCGCATCCCAATACAACATTATTTCCGATCGTAACATCCTCGGCAATGATTGCTTTATCCATCTGTACGCCCTCTCCTATCGTTGAGTTACGCATAATGATAGAATCGCGGATCACACTGCCCTTTCCGATCACAACATTCGGTCCGATTACTGAATTATGTACTTCTCCGTAAATCTCCGCGCCCTCTCCGATCAGACATCTGTCAGTAACAGCTTCTGCGGAAATATACTGCGGCGGGATGATATCTCCCTTTGTATAAATCTTCCAGAATTCTTCGTACAGATTAAATTCCGGAATGATATCGATCAGTTCCATATTGGCTTCCCAATAAGAGCCAAGTGTTCCTACGTCCTTCCAGTATCCATTGTATTCATAGGCAAAAAGTCTCTCACCTTTCTCCTTACAATATGGAAGAACATGTTTACCAAAGTCACAGCTGCTCTGATCCTTCAAAGTCATCAGCGCTTCTTTTAAAGCAGGCCAGCTGAAAATATAGATACCCATGGATGCCAGATTACTGCTTGGATGCTCCGGTTTCTCTTCGAACTCTGTGATCCTTCCCATCTCATCTGTTACCATGATACCAAAACGGCTTGCTTCCTCAATAGGAACCGGCATACAGGCAATTGTCACGTCCGCTTTATTCGCTTTATGGAAATCAAGCATCACTTCGTAATCCATCTTATAGATATGGTCACCGGATAAGATCAGAACGTAATCCGGGTTATACTGTTCCATATAATCCATGTTCTGGAAGATCGCATTGGCCGTTCCTGTATACCACTCACTGCTGGTACTCTTCTCGTAAGGTGGAAGTACTGTTACACCACCTTCATTTCTGTCAAGATCCCACGGAATACCGATGCCAATATGTGTATTAAGCCTGAGAGGCTGATACTGTGTTAATACGCCTACTGTATCGATACCCGAATTAATGCAGTTACTTAACGGAAAATCTATGATGCGGTATTTTCCGCCAAAAGAAACTGCAGGTTTTGCTACTTTTTCTGTCAGTACACCCAGTCTGCTGCCCTGGCCGCCAGCTAGAAGCATGGCTATCATTTCTTTCTTAATCATGCAATCACCTCTTGTTGTAATTATGATTATTTAATTATAGCACATTTTTCCCCGATAGTGAACATTATTTACAATTTTTGTTTGATATATTTATTTTTTTTATTATTTTTGCACACGTTTTTTCATTTGTTTGCTGTGTTTCTTTATATATAATTATGCACTTTTTATATATATATTGTCGTTTTTTGTTTTTTTTATCATGTAGGACATACTTAAAGAAGCTCTTTTCATTTTCAGGCACAGGGAGTATAATGAGTTAAATATGTTACTGTTCACTCTGTTCTCAGTAACACGCTTCGCGATGCAGGAAATATGAACCTCCTTGCGCAAGGCCCAAAGAGTATCGTTTGCTTCGCAAACTTATTTATGCTATTCGCATAAATTCGCGCAGTATATCTCGGAATTTTGGCATTTTTATGTCAAAACATCTCGCGGGATAGTGGTGTGTGAGTAGTAACTTAAATATATTTAATAAGGAGATTATAGAATGTATCAGATAGATTTTCATAAACCGCTTCATATACACTTTATCGGTATCGGCGGAATCAGTATGAGCGGACTGGCTGAAATTCTTCTCGGAGAAGACTTTGTTATCTCCGGTTCAGACTCCAAATCCAGCCCTCTTACTCAGGCACTTGAGCAAAAAGGAGCTACTGTTTACTACGGTCAGCGTGCCTCAAATATCACAGACAACGTAGATGTTGTCGTATACACTGCAGCTATCCATCCTGACAATCCGGAATTTGCCTGTGCAAAGGAAAAAGGACTTCCTATGCTTACACGTGCAGAACTTCTCGGACAGATCATGCGAAATTATGATACACCGATCGCTATTTCCGGAACTCATGGAAAAACTACCACAACCTCTATGGTATCTCATATTCTTCTTGCAGGAGACTGTGATCCTACGATCAGTGTCGGCGGTATCCTTCCGGCTATCGGCGGTAATATCCGGGTTGGCGAATCTGAAACATTTGTCACAGAAGCCTGTGAATATACAAACAGCTTCCTGAGCTTTTTTCCGAAGATCAGTATTATCCTGAACATGGATGCTGACCATCTGGATTTCTTTAAGGATATTGATGACATTCGTCATTCTTTCCGTCGTTTTGCAGAACTTCTTCCTGCTGACGGCACACTGATCATCAACGCAGATACGCCTAAATATGAAGACATTATCCGCGATCTTCCATGTAATGTGATCACTTATGGTCTGGAACACGATGCCGATTATCAGGCAGCTGATATCACTTATGATAAATATGGACATGCATCCTTCTCTGTTCTTCGTAATGGTGTAAAAGTTAGCAGCTATTACCTGAAAGTGCCGGGCATCCACAATGTTTCCAATGCTCTGGCAGCTATCGCTCTTGGTCATCTTCTTGGTCTTTCCGAAGAAGTGATCATTAAGGGACTTGGAAGCTTCACAGGAACAGACCGCCGTTTCCAGTATAAAGGTGAAGTTGCAGGCGTTACTATCATAGACGATTATGCACATCATCCGACAGAGATCGAGGCTACTCTTCATGCAGCGCACAATTATCCACACAAGAAATTATGGTGCGTATTCCAGCCTCATACATATACACGTACCAAAGCGCTCCTTCCGGAATTCGCCAAGGCACTGAGTCTGGCAGACCATGTAGTGGTTGCAGATATTTATGCTGCAAGAGAAACAGATACTCTTGGTATTTCCTCTGAGGATCTGCAGAAACGAATTCAGGAACTTGGAACTCCATGTGAATACTTCCCGACATTTGACGAGATTGAGAATTATCTTCTTTCTAACTGTCAGGAAGGTGATTTGCTCATCACTATGGGTGCGGGAGATGTCGTAAATATCGGAGAGCAGCTGCTTGGTAAATAATGCCGGCAGATTATAAGATGTTTTCTTAATATTAGATGATTGTTAAAGTCCTCGGCTTATTGCCGGGGATTTTTCTATTGTAAATGCAGGATTTTACTGAATGCCAGGATTCTTTGAAAAAAGTTATAAACAATTTATCCCCCTTTGTATTACGCATATTTATGCGTATTTGAGCGACTTATCCACATTATCCACATTGTTATACACATTTTTATCCGCTTAAATATGTGGACTTATATGTGTACAAGTCACTTTACATAATTCGACTTCATTTATCCCTGTGATACATCATTTTTCCATAAAATTCGCCATTTTTCTAGTTTCCGATAATATATAAACAATTTCAGCTTTCCACATTATCCACATTATCCACATTCAAATGTGGAAGAAATCTCAGGCAAAATCCCCTATTCTCTTTTAAAAAATCTTGTGCTATAATTCAGGTTATCATTCAGGGTGTTACTGTTGACTCCGTTCAATACCATAATTCACGTCACACAGTAACTTTGAATTACCCAAAACAACCGATAAACTGTAGCTTATTAAGAAAGAGAGTGGAGATTCATGGCTATGATCACATTACAGAATTCCTGCAATGCGGAAGTGACTGTATTAACAAACAATTTCATAGACAACTATATGCCCGAAGCCAACGGAGAATTTGTAAAAGTATACATCTATCTTCTGAGGCTTCTTTCTGACGCATCCGTACCTTTCAGTCTGGAGCAGATGGCAGATCACTTCTTCTGTACAGAAAGAGATATTGTCCGCGCCTTGAAATATTGGGAAAAAGTAAATCTCCTTACCCTGACTTACAGAAGCAACGAAGACATTACGGACATTACTCTGAACGTACCGCCTGTTAAATCTGACGTTTCTGATTCATCAAAACCAGCTGTTCAGACAGTTTCTGTTGCAAAAGATACTGTCGCCCAGTCATCTGATGTTTCAGCTCCGTCCACAAAGCCGGCCGCCAGATCAGCTTCTTCACTCTCACCAGACCGTGTAAAAGAATTAAAGCAGAACGATGAGATCGTGCAGCTCCTTTATATTGCAGAACAATATCTCGGTAAAACACTCACACCTACTGAAATGAAGAAAATCTTATTCTTCTATGATGAGCTGAAGTTTTCACCGGATCTGATTGAATACCTGATTGAGTATAGCGTCAGCCGCGGACATAAGAGCATCCGGTACATAGAAACTGTCGCTCTTGCATGGGCAGATGAAGGAATCACCACTGTCACTATGGCAAAAGAAGCTAACTCCCGTTATGCAAAAGAATACTTCACTATCTTTAAATCTATGGGAATCAGCGGCCGAAATCCAGTAGATACAGAAATTTCTCTTATGAATACCTGGCTTAATGATTATGGCTTTTCTATGGATATTATTCAGGAGGCTTGCAGCCGTACAGTCCTCTCCACCGGACAGCCAAGTTTCCAGTATGCGGATAAAATTCTTTCCGGATGGAAAGATAAAAATGTCCGCACATTAGCTGATGTCCGTCTTCTTGATGCACAGCACCAGCGTCAGAAACTGGAGAAAAAGACACAGAAGAAAGCCGCCGCGCCTAAGCCGGCTGCTACAAATCGTTTTAATAATTTCCATCAGCGGGAATATGATTTTAGTGAATATGAGAAAAAATTGCTGAATCAATAGATGTTTTACAGTAACTATTCAGCAGTCTACTATCCCGCGAGGTGTTTTGGCATGAACATGCCAAAATCCCGAGACATACAAGTCAAAATCCCATCGCCGAAGGCGATTTTTAATGGATTTTGACTCGTAACTGTGAAGGTACTGAACAGTTACGTTTTACATAACAAAAGAAAGGGTGCAGCATTATGCCTTTACAGAATTATCAGTATGATACAATTATGAGGGAATACAGCAAGACGCAATCACAAAACCGCCGCATTCTCGAAGAACGCACACAGGAAATTTATGAGAAGATCCCCCGTATCCGCGAGATAGATGAGGAAGTTGCAACTTTAAGTGCCAGAAAGGCAAGAGCACTCTTAAGTGGAGAATCTTCCAGTCTCGAGGATCTCAAAGCAGCAATTTCTCTTTTGTCTCAGGAGCGCAATGCTCTGCTTGTATGTAATTCCTATCCGGAGGATTATCTGGAGCTTCCTTATAAGTGTCCGATCTGCCAGGATACAGGCTATGTGGGCAGTCAGAAATGTACCTGTTTTAAGAAAGCAGAGATTGAGCTGCTCTACACACAGTCCAATTTAAAAGAAATTCTCAAAAAAGAAAACTTTGACCACTTTTCTTTTGATTACTATTCTGATACAATGAAGAACGAAGCCACAGGGCTGACCGAAAGGGAGACAGCCAAAAGGGCTTATGATATAGCCAGAGGGTTCGTGAGAAACTTTGATGATTCTTTCGAGAATCTGTTTCTTTACGGTGATACCGGTGTAGGCAAGACTTTTCTTTCCCACTGTATTGCTCATGAACTTCTGGAATCAGCACACTGCGTAATGTATTTTTCCGCATTTGACCTGTTTGATCTGCTTGCAGAATCCAAATTTTCCAGAGAGAAAACAGAAGGCGAGGAATTTGTATTTGACAGTGATCTGCTGATTATCGACGACCTGGGAACCGAACTTACCAACAGCTTTGTCTCTTCCCAGCTGTTTTTGTGCATAAACGAACGTATCATGCGCAGGAAGTCTACGATCATATCAACAAATCTGAAACTGGAAAATTTCTCGGATACTTATTCCGAGCGAACTTTTTCGCGAATCGCCAGCAATTACCGCATGGTTAAACTGGAAGGAAAGGATATCCGTATACAGAAAATTTTTTTAGGAGGAAAATAAAATCATGGCACAGGCAACAACTAAAGATTTAACTACACTTCCGGTGGGCAGACTTGGTCTGATCCCTCTGATCAGCTGTAAGGATCTGGGTGAGAAAGTAAACGAATGGCTGGTGCAGTGGCGCAAGGAACGCAGCCACGAAGAGTTTGATTCTTTTGCATTCGAGGGATATCAGAGAGATTCCTATCTGATCCCGGTTCAGACAGCACGTTTCGGTTCCGGTGAAGCGAAATGCACGATCATGGAATCCGTACGTGGTGATGATATCTATCTGATGGTTGATGTATGTAACTACAGTCTTACCTATAATATTGGACCGTATAAGAATCTTATGTCCCCTGATGACCATTTTCAGGATCTGAAACGTGTTATCGGCGCTATCGGCGGAAAGGCCCGCAGAGTAAACGTTATTATGCCATATCTGTATGAAAGCCGCCAGAATATCCGCAGCGGCAGAGAGTCCCTGGACTGCGCAACAGCACTTCAGGAACTTGTAAGCATGGGTGTGGAGAACATCATTACATTCGATGCACATGACGCTCGTGTACAGAATGCAACACCACTGCATGGATTTGAAACAGTGCAGCCATCCTATCAGTTCATCAAGGCTCTTCTCAAAAACGAAGAAGGACTGCATATTGACAATGATCACTTTATGATTATCAGCCCTGATGAGGGAAGTATGAATCGTGCAATTTATCTTGCCAACATTCTTGGTGTTGATATGGGTATGTATTATAAACGTCTTGACTACTCCAAGAGAATCAACGGACGTCATCCGATCGCAGCTTACGAATTCCTTGGACCAAACCTTAAAGGCAAGGATATGATTCTGATCGATGATATGATTTCCTCCGGTGATACAGTTATTAAGATTTCTTCTCTTCTTAAAGAAAGAGGCGCCGGCAGAATTTATATCTGTTCTACTTTCGGACTGTTCACAGATGGACTTGAGAAATTTGACGAAGCTCATAAAGCAGGTGTGTTTGACAAACTGCTTACCACAAACCTGATCTACCAGTCTCCTGAGCTTCTCGCAAAAGACTATTATATCTCCTGCGATATGAGTAAATATATTGCCCTGATCATTGATACTCTGAATCATGACCAGTCCGTCAGCCATCTGCTCAACCCGGTTGACAGAATCAACCGTTGTGTAAGCAATTACATGGCTCAGTATAAGGAAAAATAATAACTAATAAGTAACAAAGGCGGATTGCAGATATCCGACTGACTCATAAAAAGAGAGATTATATGTTTAACTCCTGTTAACACATTTCGGAGTAATTACATATAATCTCTCTTTTTTATTTATGAAAGAATCAATTTTTGATATGGAATTCCTTCCCTGTCCAGAATCTCCATCTCCCGTTTATGGCAGGTACTGATAATGATCTGTTTATTTTCTTTATGCATCCATCTGAGAACTGCCGCGAGCCGTTCTTCATCATACATGCCAAATACATCATCCAGTATCACCGGAAAACTCTCTTCCTGGCACAGAAGCTCACCTGCCGCCATACGAAGTGCAAAGTAGATCTGTTCCATTGTCCCTCTGCTGAGACGTTCCAGCGCTACTGTTCTGTCACCGGTATTCACTGTCATACGGAATCCTGCATCCATGAGGACTTCCTGATACTTTCCGCCGGTAATTTCACTTAATATCTGAGAAGTACGGATCCGAAGTTTTCTGCCTACCTGATGATGGATATTTCCTGAAAGCATCTCAATCGTTTCCATAGCCATATTTAAAGCCTGCACTTCCATCTCCTCTGACGTCGGCAGATAGGAATTCTCTTCATATTCCTGATATTCTTCCTGAAGATTACGGAGTGCCGTCTCTTTCTCGTCATAATCCTGTTTAAGGCTTTCTTTGCTCCATTTCAGTTTCTCCTGTCTGGACATCCAGCGACTCTTCATACGCATTCTCTTCTGAAATTCTCTTGCGTATTTCATCTGTTGTTTTCCACAGAATCCCACCAGCATCGCAGCTATAACGGCAACAACAATGCTCACCACAACGCTGTCCGCCATAATCGCAGATAAAATCAGCGCTATGATTCCGACTGCCGCTGACACCAACATTCCCATAGCAAATCCATTTCTTTTCTTTCTTGTCTCTGCAAGTCTCTCGTCCAGAAGAACCGCACCATTTTCATCACCGGGGCGCATCCCAAGAGAACCTTCCTTCTCATCAATATCTGCAAGTTTTTCTTTCAGATCATTCATTTCATTTATCACATAATCCATCTTTGCCTGAAGCTTCTGCTGTTCTGTTTCTGTTTCCTTCTGCTTCCGGTCTGCCTGTACCTGGTAGCCTTTTCTTGACATTTTCAGCATCTGCATGGCACGTCCAAGATCTATGGAGCTGTCTCCCGCTCCCTGATAACTTGCCATATAATTCTGAAGTTCACGTACCAGGTCCTGACCTGTTACGCTCTTAAGCTGCGCAACAGAAACTGTATTATCGTAAATAGCCTCACTGATATTTCCAAAGATTTTCTCCAGTCCCACCTCATCAATATCTGCCAGTTCTTTCGTATCCTCATTCAGCAACTCTGCCAGAACATGATCTTTCTGAAAATTTCTGGACAGACGGTAGTCATGGTCTTTACTGTTAAACCATATAATACCGCCATACACTCCCGGATTTTCCCATGGTTCATATGTACTGTAGGTATCGTTTCTCGCAGCCTTTCCACGCATTCTGGTCAGTCCAAAGAGCATACTCTTTATAAAAGTATGAATCGTGGTTTTGCCACTCTCATTCTCTCCATAGAGAACATTAATACCCGGGGAAAATTCCAGAGTCTTATCATGGACTTTCCCAAAGTTTTTAATATTTAACTTTCTGATAATCATAGCTTACCTGTCACCTGCTTGTCTCCAGCAGAGCCTGAAGGCCATAATACAAAGCCTTCTCCTCTACGATATTTCTGTCTTTCTCAAGGAAATAGCTGATATAGTCACCGATCAATGTTCCACTATATTTCTTCTGAAGTGTTTCCAGATCATATGCCGGTCTGGACTCGTCCAGTACTTCTGTCACATATCCGAATGATTTCAGTCTCTCCGGAAGCAGCAAAAGCTCCGGTGCCCTGGTTCCTCTGATCACGATCCTGTAAATATTCATACGCCCTTTGCTTGCCAGATCTGCTTTCAGCATGTCCTCAAGTGATGCCTGCGTAGAATCCTCACGCAGTATCAGAAGAATCTGTTCATAAGAACGACAGGCAAAAGGAACAAAGGTTGTCTTAAGTCTTCCATTTTCCAGATGCCCTTCTATGTATCCATGCTCACCAAGGTCATTTCTGTCAATAGGCTCTAACGCGCCCGCATAAGCCGCATTATCCCTGATCAGAATCTGTGGTTTATGAATGTGTCCAAGCGCAACATAGTCAAATCCTGAAGAAACGATCGATCTGATATTCATGGGAATATGGTTTGCATCACCGCCATGCGCGAGGAGAATATGAAGTCCTTCTCCCTCCACCGGACGCACCGCATCATACAGCGGTTTATCAATCTCCTGATGCTCATAGCTCAATCCATATACATAAACGTCCAGTTTCTCATCCTTGACACATGTAAGCTGTTCATTCTTAAAAAATGTCACATTCTTTTCCCACTGAAAGTCCCGGTAAAAAGAATCTGCCTTGATGTAGTCATGGTTTCCTGCCATCAGATAGATTCTTGTATCCGGTATGGTGGAAAACAGGTAGTTTACTTCTTTTAGCTCCCGTAAAAGAGGCTGGCGGTGGAATAAATCTCCTGCTATAAATAACAAATCCACCGGATTCTCACGGATACCCGCAATAACCCGGCGGAAAGTTTCCCAGATTTCTTCCTCCCGCCTGCTGCTCCATGGGCAGCCCCTGTCCGGGACCGCTCCAAGGTGTACATCTGCAAGATGAATAAATCTCATGCCAATCTCTCTTTCTTATTATAAGTCACAATTCTTAACAGTTCTTGGGAATGGAATTACGTCACGGATGTTGCCCATGCCGGTAAGGTACATTACGCAACGTTCAAATCCAAGACCAAACCCTGAATGGCGTGTGGAACCATATTTACGAAGATCAAGATAGAAATCATAATCTTCTTTCTTAAGTCCCAGATCATCCATACGTTTCTCAAGTTTCTCAATATCATCTTCTCTCTGGCTTCCACCGATAATCTCACCGATTCCCGGTACCAGACAGTCCATAGCCGCAACAGTCTTGTTATCCTCATTCATCTTCATGTAGAATGCCTTGATCTCCTTCGGATAATCTGTTACAAATACTGGTTTCTTAAAGATTTCCTCTGTCAGATAACGCTCATGCTCTGTCTGCAGATCGCATCCCCAGAATACTTTATAATCAAATTTATCGTTGTTCTTCTCCAGAAGTTCTACTGCCTCTGTATAAGTAACATGACCAAACTCAGAGTTGATTACATGGTTCAGTCTGTCCAGAAGTCCTTTATCAATGAAAGAGTTGAAGAAATTCATCTCTTCCGGTGCGTTCTCAAGCACATAACGAATTACATACTTCAGCATTGCCTCTGCCAGATCCATGTTGTCATTTAAATCTGCAAAAGCACACTCAGGCTCGATCATCCAGAATTCTGCTGCATGACGGGTAGTGTTGGAGTTCTCAGCACGGAAAGTCGGTCCAAATGTATAAACATTGCGGAACGCCTGTGCAAAAGTCTCGCAGTTTAACTGGCCACTTACTGTCAGGTTGGTTTCTTTTCCAAAGAAGTCCTGAGAGTAATCAACAGCACCCTTGTCATCTGTCGGAATATTGTTCATATCCAGAGTAGTTACCTGGAACATCTCACCTGCACCCTCACAGTCACTTCCTGTGATCAGTGGAGTATGAACATAAACAAATCCCTGTTCCTGGAAGAAACGGTGGATTGCATAAGCACACAGGGAACGTACACGGAATACTGCCTGGAATGTGTTTGTTCTCGGACGAAGATGTGTGATCGTTCTTAAGTATTCAAGGCTGTGACGTTTCTTCTGAAGCGGATAATCCGGCGCAGAAGTACCCTCTACTGTAACTTCTGTTGCCTGGATCTCAAATGGCTGTTTTGCCTGTGGCGTAGCTACCAGTGTACCTTTGACGATAATAGCAGCACCTACGTTTAATTTACTGATCTCAGCAAAGTTCTCCATTGTATCATGATAAACTACCTGCAGAGTCTCAAAGAAGGTTCCGTCATGAAGCACGATAAATCCAAAAGTCTTGGAATCGCGTACGCTTCGTACCCATCCTCCTACTGTAACCTCTTTGTCCAGATATTTCTCTCTCTCTTTGTAAATCTCTTTTACTGTTGTTAACTTCATATCTATGTTTCCTCTTTCTCCTCATCGTTCTGGATGTTACACATAAAAAGACGAAACGCTGTTCTCGTCTGACAGCCGTCTCGTCTTTTAGTATAGACTATTCCCTGATTTCACGCAAGGAGTAATCTGGTATTTACTGTGTTTTTTATTCGTTACCGGGTACGAAACGAATAGTAACTTTTATCCTATCTTGGTACCCTCAGCGAATTTATACACTTGGCATAAATTCGCTTGTATGTTTTTGCCGTATAATGCAGACCATCATCGATAGTTCCTGCTCCATAGTGATCACTGGCAAAGCTGTAGCCTGTGGATTTCAGGTAGGAGTACATATCGATATAAGTATATGCAGAAGAAAGATTTGCCTTCATATAATCGTTAAAGGATCTGACTGCCGCTTCGCTTCGGTCTGCTCGTCCTGTATTTGAAAGCATCGTACGGTTCAACGGATTTACTGACATGAAATACAGTTCGCATCCTTTACCTTTAAGCTGCGGTGCAATCCAGTTATAATATTCTACATAATCTGCATAATCTGACAGATCATTTACTCCAAAGTTAAAAATTACCGCTGTTTTCTTAGAAAGAATACTGTTGGTGTCCTTCTGCACCATAGCATAAAGCTGTGACCATCCTGTGGTAGTAAGCCAGTCTAATTTCTTTCCCGCAGAGCAGACAAACTTCACATTTTTAATTGCTGATTCTCCCATTCCCTTCAGAACATTCTCCATAAATTCTGTACGGGAATCGCCCACAAAGATTACCTGTTTGTATTTATAGATATCTACCTGCGGGAGCTCAGCTTCTGTAAGATCTTTTTCTGTTGATCTGTTAAATACTACTGCATACAGGTTCATATTACCGTTTACTGTAATCTTCTCTTCTGCCTCATATTCCGGATTCACAGACTGCATTGGTTTTGATGACCATCCCATGAAAGTATAGCCTTCTGCATCTCTTACTCCTGGCAGAGAATAGGTAGAGCCTTTCGCCAGAGTCGTCTTCTGCCATACGCTTCCGTCATATCTTCGAAGTGTCAATAATACTGCCTTCTTTTGTACAGCATAAAAGTTTACATTTTTGTTTACCGTATAGGTTGTCTTTGTTGTTGCTTTTGTAGCATTCTTGCTGGTTGACCAGCCCAGATTGACATAACCGGTTCTCGCCGGGACTTTTGCAAATGTAATAACTGTTCCTTCTTCTACTGTCTGGCTGAGTTTCTTATAGGCCGAATTGCTGCTTCCATTTCCCAGATAATAGTTAACTGTGTAATACTTACTCTTTCTGCGCACCGCGTAAAACTGCACACTTTTTGTAATTTTTACAGTGTCCCCTTCGTTATATTCCACTGTGGTGTCACCTTTTACAGTTGTCCATCCCAGATTTGTATAGCCTTTTGCCTTCGGAACTGCCGGTAATGTGACGGTCTGATTCCTGGACGCATACATCATAAGCGCTGTATATGTTTTACTGGTACTTGTTCCACTGTTGTTGTTAAAGCTGACTTTATATGGCAGTTTCTTATATACTGCATAGAGATTCAGCGTTGATGATACTTTTACTTCCTGTGAAACCTTATAGGTAGCCTTGGTTGCATTTTTACTCTTAGACCAACCCAGTGCCTGGTATCCTGTTTTGGCAGGTACTTCCGGCATTTTCACAGTAAGCCCCTTTCCTATCTTCTGGTTAAGACTGGTAAAGTTACTGTTACTTGCCCCGGTATTTGTCATGAAATTCACTTGCAGCGCTGTACGGCGTACGATATAGAAGTTTGTATCCCCAAGTACCGTATACTCTGAATTCAGGTCATATTTCACTTCACTGCTGCCTTTTGTGTCGGTCCAGCCATAATTGATATATTTGCTATATGGCATATCCGGAAGTATAGCCGTATTTGTTTCGTATACTTGAAGAATACCATTTGGAAATACACCTGTTCCTGAATTATTATAAAGAGAAATCGTGCATTTCTTTGGCATATAGAAATTTAAAATTCCATTCTGAATGAATATATTCCAGCTCTCGCCTTTCTTCAGAGTGAGAAGATCACCGCCTTTAAGTGTGATCGCATCATTAAGCTTCTCATCTTTCTCAAGTTTCCACAGATCCGGTGCCTGTGAATCCGGCACATTTGGCAGAATCAGAGACTCATTCCACTCCAGCACTGTTCTGAGCTGTTCACACTCATTTCCCTCTCCGTCTATAAAACGAAGCATCACTTCTTTCTCCGGATTAATAGTTGGTGTTGGAGCCGGAGTCGGCGTAACTGATAAAGCCGGTGTAACTGACGGGATTGGCGTTTCACTCGGCAACGGTGTTACTGTTGGGGTATTATCTGCCGAAGGTGTTACTGTTGGAGTATCATCTGCTGAAGGTGTCACTGTCGGGGTAACCGTTCCTTCCGATATTGGAGATGTCGTATCCTGTGTTCCTGTTTCCGGTGATGAAGCCGCTGTTGCTGTTCCATCATCGGTTCCTGTGACAGAATCCTCTTCTCCTGAACTGAAAATATCCTCTAAATTCTCCGGAGCACCAAACTCTGCTGCCTGCGCTGGTATTGCAGTCGTTACCATTACCGCTGCAAGAATCACACTAGCCAGGCGCCTTCCTCTTCTGTGTCTTTTTCTATACATAATTACCTCCATTTTACAAAAACGTCCCGCCATTAAATGTGCGGGACGTTCTTTATTCATTCCCAAACATTCAAAAACAAAATATCGCTTTTCGCCCAAATTTCTTCAGCTGCTCCCATCACATAACCTTAAATAAATTACGGATCACTATACAAATAATAACAAATTTATGTCCTGATTATGTAATCTTTTGGTTACTGTGCATACAGTAACATTTTTCGTTTTCTTATGTTGGTAAAACTGTAACTGTTCGGTGTCCGGTATTGTTTAACCTGTAAACTGCTGAATAGTTACATAAGATTATAATGTATCAATAAATCTCATAAATGCAGCTCTGCCATCTGCAGTGCATTTATATACGCCGGCATCTTCCAGTACATGAACAAATACATTGCCGACTTCTTTTCTGAGAACATCCTGAATGTTGTCTTTATCAAGGTTGTCATATTTTGGAAGAAATTCTGCAACCCATGCTGCGTGTTTCTCAATCTTCTCATTTGAAGAGATATCTTTTCCTTCCAGAATATATTCTGCCAGAAGCTCCAGTTCTTCTTTCAGTCTTGCCGGAAGAACAGCAAGTCCCATTACTTCGATCAGACCAATATTTTCCTTCTTAATATGATGATACTCTGCATGCGGATGATATACACCGAGAGGATGTTCCTCTGTAGTGATATTATTTCTCAGAGTAAGATCCAGCTCAAACATGTCTCCTGAGCGGCGGGCGATCGGTGTGATCGTATTATGTGGTTCTCCGTCAGTTTCAGCAAAGATGAATGCACTCTCATCTGTATAGTCTCTCCATACTTCCAGAACATGTGTTGCAAGCTCTACCAGTCTCTTCTCATCTTTGTGACGGATTCTTAAGACGGATAATGGCCATTTAACAATTCCTGCTTCTACATCTTCGTATCCTGGGATCGTCACATGCTTCTCGATCGGCGCTTTAGCCATTGCAAATGTGTAATGTCCACCCTGGAAATGATCGTGACTTAAAATGGAACCGCCTACGATCGGCAGGTCTGCATTAGAACCAAGGAAGTAATGTGGGAAAAGTTTTACAAAATCAAAAAGCTTGATAAATGTATTCTTCTCGATCTTCATTGGAATATGCTGGCTGTTGAAAACAATACAATGTTCATTGTAATATACATATGGAGAATACTGGAATCCCCATGGGCTGTCATTTACAGTAATCGGGATAATTCTGTGGTTCTCTCTGGCAGGATGATTTACTCTTCCTGCATATCCTTCATTCTCCGGGCAAAGCAGGCATTTCGGGTAGCTGCTGGATTTTACAAGCTTGGCTGCTGCGATCGCCTTTGGATCCTTCTCCGGTTTGGAAAGATTAATGGTAATATCAATCTTACCATAATCACTGTCTACTGTCCATTTCTGGTCTTTCTCTACACGATAACGGCGAATGTAATTACTGTCCTGGCTGAGTTTATAGAAGTAATCGGTTGCCTCCTGCGGATCTTTCTCATATCTGCTCCAGAATTCCTTCTGTACCTGTGCCGGACGAGGCATCAGACAATTCATAAGCTTTGTATCAAAAAGATCTCTGTAAACGATGCTGTCTTCAATAAGGTTTCTCTTTACCGCTTCATCCAGAAGTGCATTTAATACTACTTCCAGGTTGATGTCTGTGTATTCCTCTTCAGGCTCTACATATTCATCTTCTTTAAAAACATCCAGCAGAAGATTTGTTGTGTAATTCTTCTCACAGGCCGGTGTCAGTCCTGTTTCTACTCCGTATTGTACTAATTTCTTAATGTTTGCATATAGCATTGGTACATTTCCTCCGTTTCGTTGTTACTGTCCGCTTGGTTTGCAGTAACGTAATAACATTTTCTTTCTGCCACTGTTATTCCTTTTTAGGATACTCAAATAATGGATAAATGTAAAGAAGCATTTTCACAATTTTTTAAAATAATAATGGGCAGGTTGCTGTTAAATTCTCTAACAGCAATCTGCCCATGTTCTTAATTATACTCTTTTCGCTATCTTATATCCGGAAAGAATCCTGCTTGCAGGATTCTCCGCCCGCAGGAATCGCTTTAGCGACATAATTTCTCTCTGCCGCAGTGCAATCCTGCCAGAAGGCTGTTCAGTCTAATAACTAACTGACTCCACATATGTGATAAACACATTTCCGGCTTTCTGAAATAAGTCTGTGCTATCATTCATTCCATATGGATATGTCTCCTTTTTAACCGGATCATACAAATACGTATTATATTCATCATATCCTACAATCACCACACTGGTATCAGAACCTGTTTTAGCGATCACCGGGCGCTGGGCACTTACTTCATACAAAACACTGTCCAGACTGCAGCCAGTAAGGTCGATGACCGTTCCGGTCTTTTTAACGCTCTTTTTCAACGTTTTTATATCCATAGTTCCTGCAAGAATAGCTTCCGGAAGTTCCGCAGTATCCATCTGTGTTTTTGTCTTCTTATTTCCACGTTCCCATATATACTGCTGGGCACGGTTAAGAACAACACCGCCCAAAGCATCTGCCTGTAATATGGCTTTTGCAGGATCTGTATAGATACTGTCCAGCCCACCCTGTCCATAGACATAATATGTGGACTCCTGCGGAATCTGCGTATCCAGTACAATGTCTTTTTGATTTGTACTGCTTACTTTTGCATACATAGTAAGCGGAGAATCTGTCTGAGCAGTTCCGTTCAATGCCAGTTTTACACGGACGCCGGTTCTTGATGCTGAAACCAGCTCAATTTTCACTGTGTTTTCCGTTGCTTTCTTATTATTCATAATGTTGTCCTTTTTCTGGGCAACATAGGAGGTATCTCCCGATTTTGCGGAAAGTTCGAACTCGATCAGTGTACTTCCAACAGAAATATCCGTAATGTATAATCCATCTTTCTGATATTCCTTCTTCACATTGCCATCGAAATCTTCTATACGTAAAATGCTGATTCCTTCTGATTTATGCCCGTCTTCATCTGTCAAAATATCAGACTTGTTCAGGATTCCATAGATCAGGTCTTCATTCATAAAACCAACTGCCCGAAGTCTCTTGCCTTTTTCATGCTCGATCAGTCTCGTTTCGCCGGTATCAAAATTAATTTCTTTGATATTTCCCTTCTCATCACCTTCTGAAACCAGCCAGGCCGCATGGTCATTATTATCAGAAGAAACAAAATTCGCATTCTTTATTCCCTCTTCAAGAACTTCGCTGGAATTATCCTCTATATTGATTTTATAGAGACTTTTTGCCAGAAGGAGAAACAGCTCATTCTCTTCGTTTACATAAGATAATTTCTCAAGATCCTTTTTCAGGAATTCAAATGATTCTGAAACAGGGATAAAGGCTCTTTCCTCTGCAACATTTTTGTCCGGATTATAATGGTAAACGCCAATTCCTTCGTATCCTTCATGACTTCCTCTGTTCATATATCCATAAAGTACAAAGTCAATATCTCCGGCATCTGTCACCCTGACAATTTTAATATCATGCTGGATTCTGGAATCACGAAAATCTCCGTCTTCAGTTTTTCTGAAACTGAAAACCTGATTTACTTTTCCATTTCCAGGTGAATAAGACCAAAGATCCCCCTCCTGGACAAATGCCAGCACCGTAGCGCTGTCATTCATCATATATTCCACGTTTTTATCACGGACTCCCAGGATGATTCCATCATCTGAGTAAACAGGAAGTTGCCCGTCAAATACCTGATTTGCACTGCGTTGAAAATCCAGCAGATAAATTCTGGTATCCAGATATCTCATTCTATAGAACTCTTTTACGTCATATAGTTCTGTATCCCCATCAGAATTCTGCGATGTGATCTGATATTCCACTGAAATACTGGCAGTCGTCTCATTGATATCTTTAATGACAGGAATTCCTTCCTGATACAACTGAGGAGCTAACGTTCCCCAGCTGACTTCGCTGAGAGAGGAATTGATATTAATTCCGGAATAGTTGGTCGCTGCTCCTGTTGACGCCGGTTCCAGGTAACTGCCCAGAGCATCTGCTGCCTCCTTGTCCAGACTCGCTTCATAAAAATATTTGACAAAAGCTGCATATTCTGATGCATGCACCTGTGATCTTGAGACAACGCGTGTGTAATAATATGCAGTACTTTCATTCAACTCCAGAGCAATCTGCATGGAATATTCCTGATTCATTCTCAGATCACTGTTGATTTCCACATCTACTGATAAATAGGAATCCTCTTTCCGGAGATTCTTGATTTTCTTATTTTCAAGAACTTTACTTCCGTCGGATGTGCGGATCTCATAGGAAAAGCTCTTCACTTCAGAATTATACGGATTTACCTTAAAAGTCAGTTTTTTTGATGTATCCAGCGGAGTCACGCTGTCTCTGGTAAAATCCGTCTGCATCGGCTGTGCATAGCCATACATACGGTTCATCAGTGTGCCGTCCATGTCTATCATAACTTCCGGAAATGTAGCATCATTAAAATCTGATCTGTTGTCTGTGGATTCGCTGTTAAGAAGCAATGCAGTTCCAATTACCCCCAGCAAAAATACAAAAAGGAGAATACCTGTTTTTTTCAGTATTCTTATCATCGCACACTTCCTTCCTGTGTTTTTTCATTCAAAAGCAGGTCAAGTGTAGGATGAATATTTAAAGCAGCAAACATCTCCTGTGTTTTGCCTGCGTCTGATCTTTTTCCGGTTTTAACTGCCCTGATCAGAAGATTCTTCGGAGTATGTTCCATATCAATAAACTCCAGAATCTGTGTTTCGTAACCTTTGCTCTCTAACAGGTTGGCACGTACTGCATCCGTGATCAGCGCAGACATTCTTTCTTTCAGAATTCCGTAGCGCAGAACCGGTTCCAGCATTTCATTTCTGATCTGCTTATTGACCTCATGCTGACAGCATGGCACAGATAAAATCACTTCTGCTCCCCATTCTACTGCTTTCGCAAGCGCATAATCAGTCGCGGTATCACAGGCATGAAGTGTTACTACCATATCCACCGAGGATACTCCTTCGTAGTCTGCAATATCGCCATGGTAGAAATGTAACTTTTCATATCCATATCTGATTGCCAGAGAGTTACATTTCTCAATTACATCTGTTTTCAGATCAAGACCTATGATATTTACATCATATCCCTTCAGTTCCCTCAGATAATAATACATTGCAAAAGTAAGATAACTTTTACCGCATCCGAAATCCAGTATCGTTACTTCTCTTTCTCTGGAAAGTCTCGGAAGAATATCTTCTATAAATTCCAGGAAACGGTTAATCTGTCTGAATTTATCATATCTGGCATGAACGATCTTTCCCTGTCCGTTCATAACTCCCAGATCGATCAGGAACGGAACCGGAACACCTTCTTTAAGAATGTATTGTTTTACCCGGTTATGTGCCTGAATCTTGACTTTTTCTTTTGGCGCATGGTGCTTCTGTTTGATGGTCATTTTTCCTTTTTTACTCACAAGGACTACGCCATCCGTCACTGCTCCCTGCGCCTGAAACTGTCCGAAATTCTCTGCAAGCTCTGATTCCAGATATTCTATCAGCTGCATACGCTCATAGTTTTTGTGGAGGACTTTTGTCCCTTCTGTAGCAGATGCCTGATAACAAATCTGCCCTTTTAATTGGATTGGGCGTATTTTTACCTTTGATATGCCATTTTTGTTTCTGCTGGCACTTAAAGTTGCCTGTATCAGATTTTCATTAATCTGTTCTTCTAAATATTCTCTTAAATTTTTCATTATTCTTTCTATCTGTCAAATTTCAATTCTTGTTAAGCGGATAAAGATAGTGGTGTATGAACAGTAACAATCTATCCACTCCATAATCAGTAATTTAAAAATATCTCCTGCATCGGTGTCTGCGGCATCTTCTTCTGGATATTTCCTGATATAGCATTACCTGTACCAGTTCATCCAGAAAACTTTCCCTTATTGCCTGACTGTTCATCTCTGGCTGAAGATCTTCTTTAATCTTACAGCTTAAGTGATAAAGCATATATTTATCCGGATACTCATCATAAAGACGGCTTCCTTCATAGTCGAGAAGATCACATTCCTCTTCTATCTTCTCCTGAATACGCTGTACAGTCTGAGGATAATAAGATTTCATCAGATTGAATTCCTGCTCCTGCATCCGCTCTCCGTCATACAACAGGGGATTCGAATATGCCGCATAAAACGGAAAATATTGTTCGAAATACATATGGATATCCTGCATCCTTATCAGTTATCTATTTCAGTATATGCAAAATGCAGGAAACTGTTATCTAACTTTATAATTCCTGAATCATTCTTACAGTTAATTTTACGCTGTGCTCGATTGCTGCCATTTCAAATTCAGCATAATCCATATTTGCGCTTCCGTCTGCTTTATCGGAGATTGCTCTTACTACAAGGAATGGAATATGATTTAAATAAGCAGCCTGTCCGATGGCAGCGCCTTCCATCTCTACGGCAAATCCGCCAAATTCTGAGATAATAGCATCTTTCACACCTTTATCTGAAATGAACTGGTCTCCGGAGCAGATTCTGCCTTCAAATACACTGATCTCAGGGTTTACTTCCTGACATACCTTTGCTGCTAATTTGCGAAGGTTTTCATCTGCCGGGAAAGAGAACTCATCCATCTGTGGAATCTGCCCTTTCTTATATCCAAATCCGGTTGCATCCATATCATGGTGCAGTACATCTGTGGAAAGAACAATGTCTCCGATGTTTACATCATTATTCAGGCTTCCTGCGATTCCTGTGTTAATCACTGCTTCCACGCCAAATACATCTGCGAGGATCTGTGTGCACATTCCTGCATTTACCTTGCCGATTCCGGAACGTACAACTACAACTTTTTTACCTTCCAAAGTTCCTTCATAAAAATCCATACAAGCCTTGGATGTGATCGTAACATCCTGCATTTTTTCCTTAATTTTTGCAACTTCCTGTTCCATTGCTCCGATAATTCCGATACATTTCATTATTAAAACACCTCTTCTTTGTATATTTGTAATTTCCTGGCAACTATTCAGCGGTCTACTGTGAAGATACTGAACAGTTGCATTTCTTGTTTTTTATGCATTCATTGTTTATTATAGCAAAACTTTAATTTATATGGAAACTTTTTTTATGTTCTGCTATAATATCTTGCGTAACGAAAAGTTACTGTTCACTTCGAGCCCAGTAACACACTGCGCGATGGCCCGGACTTATGCAAGTTGATTCTTGAAACAAGAAATCCAGACGCAAGATTATTTGAGAAATCTGCTTGTTAATCACATGAACAGTAGACACAGAACTTATTATGTACTCTCGGAATCTTTTTGTACTTGATTTTATGAGAGGATTTTTTGTCAGATGTGCCCGGATTTTTGAGGCGTACGCGGTGCGTACGTTGATAAAATTCGGGTGCATCTGGCGAAAAATCAGCCATAAAAGCAAGTGCAATAAAGACTCTGAGGGTACATTATTTAACACAGGAGGAATTATATCATGACATATAAGACAAAAGGTGTTTGTGCCAGCCATATTGAATTTGAAGTAGATGACAATAAGAAAGTTCACAATGTACGCTTCATCGGCGGATGCAGCGGAAACACTCAGGGTGTAGCCAGCCTTGTAGAAGGTATGGATGCAAATGAAGTGATCAGCAGACTGAAGGGTATTAAATGTGGTTTTAAAAACACCTCATGTCCAGATCAGCTTTCTATTGCCTTAGAGGAAGTTCTGAATAAATAATTTCCTGGTTTTTTAACAATTCAGCTGTTTTCACCAAACTACTACGACATTAGTTTCCGGAAACACTATAAGCAGCAGCAAAAAACACAAAAAAGACAGATATCCCGCAAAAGCTGTATTCACAACAACTTCTGCGGGATATTTTTATTTCATAACATTACCACAATATTACTACATATCCGGTCTGTCCCATTTATCACACAGGGACTGCACATCTCTTGAGAAGCGTTCCAGATCTTTATTCGGTGTTCCCTCATTCTTCTTGATCACTGCCAGTAATCTGTAACCAAGTGCCAGAAGTTTCTCGAATGCTCTCGCTGCTCTTGTTGCTTTCGGCGATGCAGATGCCTTCTGAATCTTGACGCCTTTAGCTTCATAGATGCATACATTATTTGCAAGATCATACACCGTTCCACTAAACGGAGCCATTGTATCGTAACCCAAATCATCCTGCAGGCGTTTTGCAAAAATCTCTGTTACCGTATCCTCTCCATGAGTAACAAAAACTTTCTGCGGTTTTTCTTCGAATGCTCTCGCCCAGTTTATCAAACCGTTTACGTCTGCATGACCGCTGATTCCCGGCATCTGGCAGATATGTGCAGCTACATGAATCGGTTCTCCGAAAAGTTTCACATCTGTTGCTCCTTCAATAAGAGCCCTTCCTAGTGTACCTACTGCCTGATATCCTACAAAAAGAATCGTATTCTTCTCCTCCCACAGATTATGCTTCAGATGATGCTTGATACGCCCCGCATCACACATACCGCTGGCAGAAATAATTACTTTTGGTTCTTCATCATAGTTGATTGCCTTTGAGTCATCACTTGTAACAGAAATTTTCAGACCTGGAAAACTGATTGGATTGATTCCCTTTTTGATCAGCTCCATTGCCTCTTCATCAAAGCAGTCATACTGATGTTCTGAAAAAATGGTAGTCGCTTCATTCGCAAGAGGGCTATCCACATATACCTTAAAATAATCATGTCCATGTACCAGATCATCTGCCTTGATCTGTCTGATAAAATATAGCATTTCCTGCGTACGGCCAACTGCAAAAGAAGGAATTACAAGATTACCTCCTCTGTCAAATGTTTCCTGAATGATCTTTGCCAGAAGCTGCACATAATCCGGTTTTTCTCCATGACTGCGGTCCCCGTAAGTGGATTCCATGATCACATAATCCGCATGGTGCAGATATTCCGGATCCTTTATCAATGGCTGACAGGTGTTTCCGATATCTCCGGAAAATACGATCTTTTTCTCCGCCTCTTCTTCTCTGATCGTCACTTCAATACTGGCAGATCCAAGCAAATGTCCTGCATCAATAAAACGTACCGAAATTCCTTCTGCCGGAGTGATCACCTTATTATACGGGCATCCTACAAAATTTCTGATCAGCCCCATTGCGTCTTCCATTGTGTATGCCGGCACAAATTCCGGTTTGCCCTCTCGTCTGCCCTTGCGGTTTCTCCACTCAGCTTCAAACATCTGAATATGAGCACTGTCTCTAAGCATAATATCACACAGATGGCTGGTGGCATTCGTTGCGTATACTGGCCCTCGGAATCCTTTTGCATAAATAGCAGGAAGATTTCCGGAATGATCCATATGCGCATGGGTAAGAAGAACAAACTCAATTTCTCCCACAGCAACTGGTATCTCTGCATTCTCATAATAGTCCGGTCCCTGTTCCATACCACAGTCTACAAGAAATTTATGGCCTGCTGCCTCCAGATAATAGCATGAGCCCGTAACCTCATGAGTTGCCCCGATAAATGTAATCTTCATATAAAAACCCCCTTTCGGACTTTTATGTGTAATTTCATAGTTCATATTATACACTACAATAGAATTGATTAACAGTATTTTTCTGAAAATTAAAAATGGAAACAGTCTTTATTTGACTGTTTCCACCTTTCTTTGCGTCTGCCACGTACGATTAAAATTTTGCTGATATTTTAATAGTCCCATGTCAGCTTCCGCAAGTATATAACGTTTCGTTCCGAGACACGGTTAAAAACCGCTTTCGTAAACTCCCATTACATATACTATACGAATCAAAATGGCAAATATCACACAAAAAATAAATTTTTTTATTTTTTTTCAGGAATTGATGTATTGTATGCCTGAACGCTCACATCTGAAAATAGAAAATCAGCGGTCACACTCATTCCGATCAGCGCAGTCAGCATTGCTACGGCCACTACGGCTGCTACAGGTTTTAAAATCCGGTGAGTTTTATTCCATTCATAGTCAAGCCTGATTAGATTTTCTTTTACTGTTTTTGCTTCTTTTACCGATTCTGTTTCCTCTGCTTCTATCTCCCGGGCTTTGCTTTCCCCTGCTTCTCTTACTCCATCTATTTCTTTATCTGTTTCCGCACAAATTCTACTGGCTTTGCTTACATTGTGATCATTATTTTCAGACAATGACTCTCTGTATTCACCCTTTTCTTTAAGGCGTGCTATCAGTCGGTCATATCCCTGTTGTATTTCCTCTTCAGATTCTTCCGGAAATTCTTCCCAGGAGGATTTTCCTGCAGCTTTGAGAATTGCAGATTCCAGTATTTTTGTCTCCGCATAATATTGTTCTTCCAGCAATCTGTCTATTTCTTCGTTCTTTGTCTGTCTGTTTATTTTATTCTCCATAATCTTCAACTTTCCTTGACAATTTCTCCCCTTGGGTTCATATTAAATAATAAATGCCGTAACTGTTAAAGTTTAGTAACATAAATAAAGCAAATTACCGGGCATATCATGAACAGTAACATACTTCTAAACAGTTACTTTATTTTCAGAATGAAACAGGAGGAATCCCTATGAAACATATTGTACTTACCGGCGGCGGTACAGCCGGACATGTTACCCCAAATATCGCATTAATCCCACGTCTGAAAGAACTGGGATATGAAATTTCCTATATCGGCTCTTATGACGGAATTGAAAAAAAGCTCATCGAAGAAATGAACATCCCTTATTATGGCATCTCTTCCGGTAAACTGAGACGTTACTTTGACCTCAAAAACTTTACAGACCCATTCCGCGTATTAAAAGGATTTGGCGAAGCAAAAAAACTGTTAAAACAGTTAAAACCTGATGTAGTCTTTTCCAAAGGCGGTTTCGTAACTGTTCCGGTCGTAATTGCTGCCGGCCAGCGTAAAATCCCAACAATTATCCACGAATCAGATATGACTCCGGGTCTTGCAAATAAAATCTGTATCCCATCTGCTACAAAGGTATGCTGTAACTTCCCTGAAACAGTGAAAAATCTTCCGGCAGATAAAGCGGTCCTTACCGGAACTCCGATTCGTCAGGAATTATTAAGCGGAAACAAGGAAGCAGCCCGCAAATTCTGTGGTCTCACAGATGATAAACCTGTTCTCATGGTTATTGGCGGCAGTCTTGGTGCTGCATCTGTTAATGAAAATGTCCGCAAGATTCTTCCGGAACTTCTGAAAGAATTTCAGGTTATCCATCTGTGTGGTAAGGGAAAAATGGATGAAAGTCTCAAAGATACCGCAGGATATGTCCAGTACGAATATATCAAACAGGAACTTGCTGATCTGTTTGCCCTGGCAGATATCGTCATCTCACGTGCAGGTGCCAACGCTATCTGCGAGCTGAACGCTTTAAAGAAACCAAATCTCCTGATTCCTCTTTCCGCAAATGCCAGCCGCGGTGACCAGATTCTCAACGCCCGTTCCTTCGAACGTCAGGGATTCAGCATGGTACTTGAGGAAGAAGAAATCACAGAAAGCACACTCCTTAACTCCATTCGTGAGCTGTATCAGAACAGACAGTCTTACATCGATGCCATGTCCGAAAGCAGCCATATGAACTCTATCGAAAAAATCACAGGTCTGATTGAAGACTGCGTAAACAAATAATATAAATATGTACTGATCCAGTGTACCGGCAAGTTGATTTTCTGAACCATCTTGTGTCTGGATCAATATAGATCCTGTGCATCGCAAAGAGCATCATATTCTCTGGCAAGCCAGCGTCTCGTTCTCATAACTTTATTATTCACATTATTTTCTGTGATGTGATAATGTTCCGCAACGAGGCGCGATGGTATGCCATATACTGTTACACCGACATAGATTTCATAATCCATTCTGTTTTTCTCTCTTAATTTCTGAAATATCGTCTGCAGATATCCTGTTGCTTCCAAAGCCGCAATCATTTCATCCACTTCATCGCCACTATTTACCGTCTGATCAGCGGTCATTATAATATCATCAGAACCGACTTCATGTTGTCTGAATGCCCTTTTACAATGATCCTGCGCTTTATGATAACTGATTCTGGAAATAAAATTAGCCAGTTTCTCTTCATCATAAAAATCCACTTTTTCTCCCAGCTTGTACAGAATCTCAAATGTTTCCTGGCATACATCCTCCGCTTCATCTTTATCCTTTAAAACGGTATTGGCAACATTAACTGCACGTGAACGATATTTCCTGTAAATGCTTATAAAATCTATATTTTCCATCTTATGTACTGTGTAATGTCAAAATATCAGGACAGCTGCGCCTTTACTTTTGACAGGATCTCCTCTTTATCCTCATCAGTCAGTTCACCCGGATTCCATGTAATTCCAACATTGTCTCCTTTATATCTCGGAATCAGATGCATGTGGAAATGAAATACTGTCTGACCTGCACATTCTCCGTTATTCTGTACAATATTAAATCCATCACATTTCAGTGCTTCTGTCATTGCTGTTGCCATTTTCTTTGCAAGAATCATTACCTTTGCAGCCATTTCATCTGGTAATTCATAGATATTGGCAGCATGAAATTTAGGCAGAATCAGGGCATGTCCCTTACTTGCCGGGCCCAGATCAAGGATCACACGAAAATTCTCATCTTCATAAAGTGTTGCAGCGGGAATCTCTCCATTAGCTATTTTACAAAAAATACAATTATCCATTTTTAATCCTTCTTTCTTAATAATTGAGCCTCTGTAATCTGACAGAAGCTGAGTTAATGTGTTATTACTATTCACCGAGAATATCAGTGAATAATATCTGAATGTCGTTTTTTCGCGAATTTTTCAGGACGAAATCAGTTGCAGTCAAAAATCCGCAATGATACACTTTTCCTGAGGTGATAATATGCAGATGGAAACAACAAACCAATTAAAAAAAGATTTTAAGCTTACTCTTTCCCGGCTGTCACATGAGATTCGTAATCCGATTACCCTGATCAACAGTGAGCTGCAGTTAATGGCAGCCTCCCATCCTGAGCTGTGCAGCTACAGACAATGGGACAGTCTTATGGACAATCTTGATTATGTCAAAGAATTATTAAATGAACTCTCTGATTTCAGCCATGCCCAGACAGTTAACCTGGTTTCTGTCGATCCCGCCGAGTTTCTGAACACCATTTTGTCCTGTCAGAAAAATACCCTGGATTACCTTGGTATCTCTCTGGAAACACATATAGAAAATATCTCTTCACCCATTTTACTTGACCGTGTAAAAATGCGTCAGGTTATATTTAATCTGATAAGAAATTCCTGTGAATCCATTAATCATCCCAAAGGAAAGATTACGGTAAACCTTTATAAAACAGATAGCGGCATCTGTATATCTATAAAGGATAACGGCTGTGGAATGACTCAGACACAAATGCAGAATATCTTTTGTCCATTTGTTACATATAAGCCCGAGGGAACCGGACTTGGCCTTGCTGTAACAGCAGAAATCATAAATGCCCATAACGGGCAGATTGATGTTTTAAGCGCTCCTGGAAAAGGCTCTGTCTTCTATATCTATCTGCCTTATACTCCGGAAGTATCCCGATGATATGATCGCAGCGGATGATAAAGTAATACAGCCATGATGAATCCGCAGATGAGACCACCCACATGCGCTGCATTATCTACTCCTTCGCTTGTGAATCCAAAATAAAGTGAAAATGCGACCATGATCACCACCTGTCTGGCAGAAAGATCTTCAATATGTCCTCTGCCTCTGATCACTGCATAAATCATGGCTCCCATCACTGCAAACACAGCGCCGGAAGCCCCGGCAGATACTGCAAAATCCCCGCTGTCTAATTCAAGAAAAATACACAGCAGATTTCCGCCCATTCCGCCAAGGAGATAGATCAGAAGATATTTCAGTTTTCCAACTGTACGTTCCAGTCTTCCGCCAAGTACAAAAAGTACCAGCATATTATTTCCCAGATGCTGTGGTCCAAAATGCAGAAACATACTTGTAAAAATTCTGTAGTATTCTCCCTGTATTATAGCTGGCGTATAACCTGCTCCACATTGAAGCATATGCATTGTGTCCTCTGATCCACCTGTTAATTCCACTGCCAGAAAAACAAGAATATTGATCAGAATAAGGAACACTGTGACTGGCTGTTTTTTTAATTCTTCCAAAATTTACCTCTTTCTATAGCAATTCCAGTATTTTATGAAATTGCTATAATCAGGAATCATATATCGACAAGCTTATTGTATCAGACATATTGTGTTTTTTCAAAACATTTATGGCAGAAAAATGTATCTCGCCTGGGCAAAATCTACTTCATCTTCTGGTTCAAGCCGATATTCTTCATCTGGCAAAAGCAGTCGTCCGTTTACGGCTGTTCCATTTCTTGAATTCATATCTGTAAGATAGTATGCATCCTCCTTTTTTCTTATTTTTGCATGGATACGGCTTACTGTCGGCAGACTGATCACTGCGTCACAGGCAGTTTCCAGCTTTCCGATTACCGTCAGATCTTCATTTATATAAATAGTTGCCAGTTCTCCCGGTTCTTTGCTTACCAGACTGGCCGGTCCGGATACTGCTCCTGCTGACAATACTACTGTCTCTCCATAATCTGCATGCAACTGCGATGATTTCACGACTGGTTTATTGGTTGATTTCACAACTGACTTGATGGTGTTCTGGCTCTGATCAGTCTGGTCTGTTGGTACTTTTCCGATTATCCCTTTGGGTTTGTCTCGTTCTTCTTCCCTTCCTTGCCGTAATGCTCCAGGTTTTTTCTTTATTTTCGAAACATATACAAACAGCATCACACAAGCCACAAGAACAATAATAATCCCAAGTATTGTTCCTGTTTCCAGGTAAGGCAGATATCCCATCAAAGTTATTGCGGCTATTCCACATAGCAGTATTGCTGCCAGTACAATAACACCTGTCTTTTGGGGCAGACTAAGTCTTTTTGATTTTTCCCCGTCCCTTACAAATTCCTGATTTATTTCTTCGTTTTCCCAGAAGCCCTCTTCCTCCAGGTTAAAATCTTCTGATTCCTGTCTCTGCTCTGATTCTGTTTTCATTTGTTCTGCTTTGGTTGTTGTCGTACCCTGCTGCCCCTGGGTTTTGTATAGTTCTTCCTTGATATGTTCCAGATGGAAACTGTCTTCCATCGCTCTTTTGTATACGCCATACCCAAGGATTACCGCATCCTGATCCTGATGGTCAATCTTCGGAAGAATATATTCTGTCAAAAACTGAAACTGTTCTTTAATGTCTTTCTCATATCCTGGCATCATGCAGAAATAAATTTCCTGCTTTTCAATATCTGTATAAATATATTCCGGTGATATGATAAATTGTCCTGGATTCATCAGATATTCCGCCGCATCCTCCATTGCTTTGACAAAGCCTCCAAAGATGAGGCGAAGATCTTCTACTCCCATCTTCTTCTCTTCATATAAAACACTTAATGCCTGTTTTGAGGTAATATCGAAATAGACCAGAAAACGTCCATCCATCCCCTGTATTCTGCATTTTAGAAGAGATGGAATCACATTTCCCACCAACATTCTTACCTGATAAGAATCAGTATTTATTTCATCTTCCCCATATAAGATCAGGTAATTATGGTTCATATCTCTTTTATATTCCGCCCGCATACTAATCCCCCATCCCCTTTAGAATGGCAGCTGCCGCCCTGAGTTTACGAATATGTTTTACAGGATTTATGACAGAAGAAGTTCCTTCTGTTCTTAAATGCCACTTCATATTTCCATAGGAAGAAATCGTATCGAGATCATATGTCACCTGCACTTCTTTTCCAACATTTGTCTGTGTACTTAAATTCTCTGCTCCGAAAAATCCTATACTCCCCAGTTCTTCGCTTCGCATTCTTGCAGTGTTATATATCTGTCCATTCTTTTTAATACCTTCCATACTTCCACTGATTGCTGACTCATATGCCGCAGCTGTAAGCCAGGCTCTGTTATGTACAAAAAAGCTCAGATAGATAAGCCCTATAAGCGTCAACAGGATCAACGGCATTACACATGCCGTCTCCACAGTCAGGCTTCCTTTCCGGACACAATTATAGTTCTCTGTTCTGGCTGTTTTATCATCCTGGTGAAATACTCCCGATCTGTTATCTATATTTAAATTACCCTTCATATCAGAATTCCTCCCAAATATCCTGCCAGTAAAAACGGAACAAATGGTATTTCCGTATTTCCTTTTCTATGAAAAAATATCATCGTAATTCCCGCCCATACAGCACTGCATATCAGGGATAAGAAAAGCATCATAAAAAATTCTTCAGCACTCATCACTGTACCTAATGCCATAATAAGCCATCCATCTCCCATTCCGACAGCTCCCTCTGTAATAATACTTATTCCCACAAAAATCAGTCCTGTTCCTGCACATACCAGAAAATCCAATGCGGCACTTCTGCTACATATTGTCCATAAGATTCCACTCCCTGCAAATACCGCAATAAGCAGTAATGAAACCTGTTTTTTCCGAATATCTATCCAGGAATTCACCCCCAGAAATGCGATCACACATGCTTCCCTTACATTATTTATTTCCATATTTTTCACCTGTCTGCTTTTTATTTATTATGTGTAACTGTTCACTTTGTTCTTTATTATCCGCATCTGCTACATGCACTCATTCCCGAGACAGAGGATGCCTTTACCAGCCTTACAGACCTTTTCAAACCACTACATGATTCCAGATTATGATATCTGTTTCCCTGTTCTGTGACATATACTACTCCTGCCGGATTCTGCCCTCTGCTGCATGTTTCGCATGCAGAATAATGTTCCCCATACTGATTGCTCGCAGACCGGACTGAACTTCCCGGAATCTGTTTCAGTGACACATTCAGATAACTGCAGCCGGGATTTTTATGATAGACACTTCCGGAAGCAGTCACATATACCATCTGTTCTATCTCTCCCTGTTCGCCTCCATTGTCAGGAAATTCTGTTCCTGTCCATGCATGAACTTTCACATGGTTATAGACCACCACTCCCGGCAGTGGTACCAGCCCTCCAAAAGGTTTATATGTGTAAACATCCGGAATCGTAATATCCTCCATGCCGCTTTCTCCCGTAATATAAGCATACATTCCTGCCTGTTTCGCCCGGTTACATAAATCAGACAAATGCTCCGTCTGCTGCTTATATATGTCCATAAAAGAGATCAGTGTAACCATTCCAAGAAAAAACAACGGAAGAACAAGTGCGGTTTCTACCGCCATACTTCCCTTTTTCAGAAAAGAGGTGCACAAAGATGCCTTTACAGAACGAACTTCTCTGGAGTTTTTCTGCAATTTTGCCATCTGAACCTCCCGACTTTTCTTCGGGGATAAAAAAGCCAGGAAAATTTCTTTTAGAGAGCTTTTTCTCCTTTCATAGATTATCTTTTCTTTCATTCCGATTTCATCAATGCTTTTGTTTTCCTTCTGTAAAAACATCTTTTTGCACCTCTTTTCTTAAAATCCCCATTATTATGATGTCGTAACTGTTCAGTACCTTCACAGTTACGAGTCAAAATCCATTAAAAATCGCCTTCGGCGATGGGATTTTGACTTGTATGTCTCGGGATTTTGGCATGTTCATGCCAAAACACCTCGCGGGATAGTAGACTGCTGAATAGTTACATGATGTCAATAATAAAAAGAGAGTAATCTACACTATTGCTAAAGAAAATCAAACAACAATCCCAAACTCATTCTCTTATTCATAACAATACTGACGTATTATATGAAACTCTTTTTTCTTGTTCGCTTTTACATCTGCAAATGCCTCCAGTGCCACCACACAGGAATCCATATTAAAATGTGCTCTTCCTTTATTTCTTATTGTGTTCTCTATCATATCCATAGCCCTTATCACTTTCTTTTCCTTGGAAACAGACAATACCAGAACCTGAATATAGTCCTCATAGGACATCCCATGGTCATTATTTTTTCGCATAGAATCCAGTCCTTCCATCAGATTTCCCAGATTGGCCAGAGATATCTGCCAGTCTGCTGAAGTCTTCACAAGCGGAATCTTACCTCCTGCAAAAAGTTCTCTCACATCCAGTACGCTTTCTGCAAATGCCCAGCATAAAAGCAACGCTGTTTCTATCACTACAGCTGCCGGCGGAACCAGAAATCCTGCTGCAATCGCAGATGCAAGAGCCTGTGCCTCTGTTCTTTTTACATTATCAGCCATCAGGCAGGCAAAGTTTACTCCCTCTCTGATAAACAAAAGTTTCGATGCCACAGATTTCAGATTATCCATATCCTCATCTTTTCCTGCAAAGATATATTCCATTTGATATGCCAGACCTTCTTTGGACGAATCCATATAATTTCCCAGATGATTCATCAGATATTGTTGGAACAAAACCTGGGAAGTATAGCTATTATCTGCGATCACTCCATCCGGCATCTCCATTCCCTGTTGTAACTGTCTCCCGGAAACTAGCGTGTTTTTACTTATTGTACGTGTAGAGACTTCACATCCGGATGGCAGAACCAGTTCCAACACTCCCATCTTCATAACTCTTTTTATCACAGTAATCGGATTATTCACCGGATTCTGCTGTGCCGGTGCCGGCTGTGTTGTCTGTGTATCTCCACTTCCAAATTGCTGATCTGACGAAGCATTTTCCTGTTGCTGTTTCTTAGCCGCCTCTTCTGCGGCCTGCTGGCTTTTCTGAGATGCCTGATTCATTTCAGAATCATATCTGTCGATCGATCCTCCTGTCTCTGCCTGACTTGCTTTTAGATTCGCTTCTTCTGTTTTCTTTTCGCGATCAGACATTCTGTTAAGAAGGGCCTGTACTCCCTGACTTCCAAGAGTTTCCTGCATATACTGCACGATCTGCTGATAAAAAACTTCTCCGTTATTATCTGTCAGAAGCCGGTATCCGGTAAGCCCGCTATGCTCCAGACTAAGTTTCTGACTATTCTGCTTTAATACCGGTTTCATATAGGATTCCAGATTGTCACAGATTTTCGCAAGATTCAGCTGTCCGCCTCCCATAGAACCATCAAGTGCAAACAGATCATAGTCTTCAAGAAGCTTCTTATCATACTGTCCAAACACTGAATACAGTCCAATATCCATGCTGTTCAGAATCTGCGTTCTGGCAGATGCCATCCGCACAGATTCAATACTTGTACATACCAGAGATAAAAGCAGACTAAGTATCAGTGCCAGAAATACTGTAATGCTTCCTCTCATTTCTTTATGATTTCTCATTCAGGAAGTACACCTCCTTCTCTTTCTCAATACATTATTGCACAACTAACTATAAGTTCCTGTGCCTGCACAGTTGAACTCCCAAACAATGTATTGGTTAAATAGAATTACTCTGTTTGGCGATCTTTGAAAGAATGCTCTGCACCAGTTCGGTCAGCTGCTCTTTGAAAATGATGACAAGTCCGATCAGGACTACCAGAATTAAAATGATCTCTACAACACCTACAGCGTCCTCTTCCTCCACGAATCTTCGTATTAATTCGTTTTGATTTTTTATTTTCCATATCAATCGTCCCATCTTTTCCTCCGTATGTCTCATATCTTCTTTCCTTTATCATGTTCCATAAAATGACAGAAAGGCCGGAATCATAACGATTGCCATCACGACCATCAGCATCATGATCATCGGTACCAGAAGCTTTGTTGCGGCAGCTTCTCCGAGAACACGTGCCTTTCTCTTGCGTTCTTCCCAGGCCTCCATAGACTCTCTTTCGAGCATATCAGCCATCTGTCTGCTGCCCTTCTGAAGATTTTGGATGAGAAGTGTGGCAAAAGTTTTATATTTCGCCTGTCCACATCTTTCTCCGAATCTTCTGTACGCCTCACTCTCAGAAACTCCGCTTTCCATTTCATAACAAACGATTCGTATCTCATCATACGCCGGTCTTGGCTTTGATTTTTTCTTTCTGCTATAATCCAGCGAAATTTTCTGAAATGCCTTCCTTACAGTCATTCCCGCCTGAACCAGAAGTGTAAATTTCATGATCAGCCCGGGATAATCCATCAGAAGTTCTTCATACCTTTTTTGAAGCTGAACCTGTTCTTCCCTTCCCTTCATTACAAGAATTGCCATCGCCGCAACAAGAAACAAACCTGTCAGGAGCATTCCTGAAGTATCCGCAGGGCTTTCCCACTGTATCTTTTTTCCATCCAGCTTATCCGGAAGGTAATAATAATCCGGATCGTTTTGCTGTTCATTATATCGTGTCACTGCCTCCGCCAGATCTTTCTGCGCCTGCTCTTCTCTGGTCAGTTTCTTATCCTGTTTCGGTTCTTCCTGTTCTTCCAGTTCTTTTTCCGGTACCTGTATGTACATGGAGACCGGCTCTTCTCCATCCACGGATACCATAAATTCCTTCTCATATGATCCTGTATCCTCCTTTTCCAGACGGTATCCCTGAGGATACACTTGTCTGCCATTTCCCGCGGTAAGGATCATTCCAAGTAAATTCCCGGATATTGCCACCACCATGAATAGCCTGATTCCTTCTTTTCCTCCAATCCCGGAAGATGGAATCCACCCTTTTTTCCACCCGGCCAGTGCACACAAAAGTATGATAAAAATGACAATATGTACCCACATTTGTACTGTCACACCTCAATATCTACGATCTTTCTGCCAAGCCAGTATGCCGTAGCATAAATAGCAAGACAGATACTCATTGCTGCAATTCCAAAGGGATTTCCATAAAGAACACTTAAGAAGCCCGGCGAGGTCAACTGTAAATACATAATGATACCCGCAGGCATAAGACTCATGATCATTTGCTCCGATTTCTTGGCAGCCAGAGTTGCTTCGATTTCTTTTTTTACATCGATCTTATCTCCCAGCATGCGCGCTACTTTCTGAATCACACGATTCATATCACCACCTGTACGCTTGGCTGTATAAAACACTGATGCAAAATTCTCGATATCTTCCACCTGACTTCTTGACCCCAGATCCAGAAACAATTCCTCTAAAGGAACACTGATATGCTGCTGACTTTCAATGTAGCGAAATTCTTCTACAATATCAGCTCCTTTTCCGTATAACCGCTCCAGATCCCTGACACAGGTCTTTATTGCGCTTTCCACGGAATATCCTGCCTGAACCGCAACACTCAGAGAGGTTAGCGCATCCTTAAACTGGTAATTCAGCTTCTTTCTTCTTTCCCTGATCATACGGTTCTGCTGCCATTTCAGATAAAATACTAACGCCGGAAGCATAAGAAGCAGTACCCAGGCACTTCTGTAAAAAAGATAATCTGCCACAGCACAAAGTCCCGCTGCCTGTCCTGTATATTTCATAAATTCCTTCACCGTAAAATGATAATGACCATAGTCCCGTTTCAGATAACGCTGTTCTTTTTCTTTCCCTTTCATAGTTCAATCCCCGCTCTTTCCAGTTTTTCCACATTGAGGAGGGAAGCAGTCTTTACCAGTCCTTTTCCCTCCTTCCATTGATACAATGGCCGAATCTGGATTTCTCCATTTTCGAAACCACACACTTCGGTTACCTCTAATAGCTTTCTTGATTTATCTCTCATTCGTCCCAGATGTACCAGAATATCCACACCGGATGCAATCTGTCTCCTGATAGCCTCCAATGGAAGGTCAACACCCATAAGAACCATTGTTTCCAGACGGGATAGCATGTCTCTGGCAGAGTTGGCGTGGGCAGTTGACAGCGACCCTTCATGCCCTGTATTCAATGCCTGAAGCATATCCATTGCCTCTCCGCCTCTGACTTCTCCCACTATGATCCTGTCAGGGCGCATTCGAAGTGCTGATTTGATCAGATCCCTGATCGTAACTGACACTGCACCCTCCATGTTGGCCATCTTTGCTTCCAGACGTACCAGATTGTCTATTCCCCTGATGCGAAGCTCTGCATTATCTTCAATCGTGATCAGTCTTTCATCTTTGGGAATATATTCTGACATAGCTGCAAGAAATGTAGTTTTACCGCTTCCGGTTCCACCGCCTATGACCATGGAATACCTCGCTTTTACAAGTTTCTGCAGAAAATCTGCGCATTCTTTGGTAATGCTTCCCAGCGCAATCAACTTTTCCATTGTAATGGGGTGTTCGGGGAAACGCCGTATCGTAAGGATCGGACCGTTTAACGCTACCGGGTAGATTACTGCATTGACTCTGGAACCATTCTCCAGTCTGGCATCCACAATTGGCATAGATTCATTGATCACGCGGTTACATTTACCTACGATCTGCTGAATCACATCTTCCAGCTTTTCGGCAGACGTAAAGCTTTTATGCCATCTGATCAGTCTGCCGTCCCGCTCCACAAAAATCGTGTCAGGTCCATTTACCATAATTTCAGTAACTGTCTCATCATCCACCAGTTCCTGCAAAACATCCAGTTTACGCACAGAATAAAACAGTTCCTGACGAAGCTGCACTTTTTCTTTCAGTGCAAGACGGACATCCTTCATCTGATTCAGGATCAGTTCATCAATTACATCAAGAATCTCTTTATCTGATAACTCTCTCGACAGATCCAGTTCCTCCATTAACATCTGGCGCAAAGTTCTAAATACATCTTTATTCATCCTTTTTCCTTTCTCAGAAGGTTTCTCACATAATCTCCCAGTTCACTCCACATCAACTGTTCAATATATCCTGACGGCGGACCAGTCATCATATGAAAAGGAGGAGTGATCTTCTCTGTCTTTTCCAGTATCTGAGGATAATCCCAGATTCGGACCAGATTTTCAAACTGGGCGATCTTACACTGTGAAACCGTATCAGACAACACCGGCATATAAATCTTCTTACACATATCCAGAAGCTGGAAATTCTCGTCAATCCCACATCCTATATCCAGCACGATCATCTCATATGAACTATCAAGCATGATCATCTGCAAAAGCCTTTCCCAGTCCTGCCAGGCTGTTGTGTGAATATCTGCCGGCATTTGCACAGGCGGTATATAATCCAGATTGTTTATAGTCTGTATCATACTATTCATCTTATAGAGAAGATTCTGGTTATCCTGCCGCACATAATAAAGAAGATCACTTAAATTATGTGCATATCCCTTTCCCATCAGTTCTTCAAATCCGGAATATTCCTCCAGATTCAGATAAAGGACTACCCTGTCTTTGGCAAGTATCTGTCCAAGTGTCAATGCAAAAGAAGTTTTCAGGCAACGTCCCAACGGAGAAAAAACTCCAATAAGCTCTGTCGTCTTTTTTAAGACAGCAAGCTGATCAGATACTGTCTTTTTTTCAGCACCATAACATGCCATCACTTCCCGAAGTACATCCGAAGAAGACTGGTACTTATACACGCTCGGATACTGGTCAAGTTCCGGAGGATGTACCCCTTCCGATAAAATAATGACCTTTCCGATATCCATTTCCCGGACTTCGCGGCACATTGCGCGCCCGGAAATCAGCAGCAACTCTATATGTGTATGTTTCCCATAGGCAATCAGCTTCTCCACAGTTGTAAATGCCTGTATTTCAAATGGAATATTCTTTTTCTGATTTAAATAGTCCATAAAATTCAGCGCATAATCCACTTCCAGATCACATACTGCAAAAATATTTCTTTTCAATAGATACCTCCTGCATATAACAGCACGCTTACAAAAACAGGAATCGTAAAGTGGAAATTCTCCGGTGCAGAAATATCTTTACTCCGATAAGGAGTGATCTTTCCCGTACTCACTGTATTCTCTGCATATTTTATAAAATAAAGAATCCGTTCACAGAAATTGTGATTGAAGATCAGAAGCACAACAGCAATACATGCGCCTGCCAGAAAAGAAAAAAGAATACATTTCCAGATAGCCCCAAGGCCCATTACTCCTCCCAGTGCACAAAACAACTTAATGTCTCCCGCACCCATCATTCCGAAAATGAACAGAACGATAAGAAACAAAGGCATTATACTTCCCACAGCGAAATAGCTTATTCCTGCAATTCCTTTTCGCCAGATACATCCGGTCAGCCCCAGAATCAGAGAGAACAAGATCCATCCATTATCAACTTTCGCAGCGCGAATGTCCATAATCATGGCTACTGCGGCAACTACTACAGGAAAAAGGTGAAAAAATCCATATCGTATCACCTCCCATCTTAGATTTTTCTCATAACTGCTTATTCTTTCGTTTTTTATAAAAATTAAAAGTGGAATTTACCGCCGAACTGGCGGGATTGAATTACCAGAAGAACTCTGGTGAATATTATTATAGGACCGGACAATCGATTTGTCCAGTCCTATTTTTTGTCGAATTTCTAAAATAATTATAAAATGATTACTTAGTATACAACTTCTATTTTGCATCCTTCCGGTGCCAGGATGATACCGTCTTCTGTGTCTTTTACTACACTTCCGCCCGCAACAGAAGAAACCTCATGAATATTTCTGAGAAGATATGTTATTCCCGGATTCTCTCTGGAAGCTTCCAATGTAAGTTTATTTCCTTCTTTTACAGCATTTACTGTAAATGCATCTTCGCCCTTACGTGTCACAACTTTGCAGGAGCCTTTACCATTCAGCTCATAAACCTGAATCTGTACATCTTTCTCCAGTTCATAATCTGCGGTTGTATCCACTGCGCCGATCGGAAGCAGTGTATTCTCTCTTACAAATACCGGTAATGAGAAGAAGTCATAATCTTCTGCATACCATCTGCCGCCTTCTTTCACTTCGCCGCTTAACAGATGAGTCCATTTTCCATTTGGAAGATAATATTCTACATGACCTTCTTTGTTAAAGATCGGTGCAACCAGAATGCTGTCACCCAGCATATACTGCATATCCAGATATTTTGTCGCAGGATCATCATTAAATTCCATGATCATCGCTCTCATGGACGGAATACCTGTCTTATGTGATTTCACAGCCATGGAATACAGATATGGCATTAATCTTAATTTCAGTTTTGTAAATTTACGGCACACATCTACCGCTTCATCATCAAACAGCCACGGTACACGATAGCTCTTGGATCCGTGGAGACGGCTGTGTGTGGAAAGAAGGCCAAACTGCAGCCAACGTTTGTATACATCCGGCGCTGCTGTCATTTCAAATCCACCCATATCGTGGCTCCAGAAGGAGAATCCGGATAAGGTAAATGACAGACCACCTCTTAAGCTCTCAGCCATGGAAGCATATGTTGCAGAGCAGTCACCTCCCCAGTGAACCGGGAACTGCTGTCCGCCTGCTGTCGCACTTCTTGCGAAAAGGATTGCTTCTCCTTCTCCCTTTACTTCCTTCAGAAGACCAAATACTGCCTTGTTGTAGAGGTATGTATAATAGTTATGCATGGAAACCGGATCAGAACCATCATAATATTTCACATCAATCGGGATTCTCTCACCAAAGTCTGTCTTGAAGCAGTCAACGCCGGCATCAAGCAAAGTTTTCAGTTTATTTGTATACCATTTCGTTGCTTCCGGATTTGTAAAATCGACCAGTCCCATTCCAGGCTGCCAGTTATCGATCTGTTTTACTCCTCTTCCATCTGCACGCTGTACCAGGTAACCTTTTTCCATTCCTTCTTTGAAGAATGCAGTTTCCTGCGCAATATAAGGATTAATCCATACGCAGATCTTCAGACCTTTATCTTTGTAGCGTTTCAGCATTCCCGGTACATCAGGGAAAATTCTCTCATCCCATTCAAAATCGCACCAGTGAAGTTCTTTCATCCAGAAGCAGTCAAAGTGGAATACATTTAACGGAATATCTCTGTCAGCCATTCCCTGGATAAAGGAGTTTGTCGTGTTTTCATCATAATTAGTTGTAAAGGATGTAGAAAGCCATAATCCAAAGGACCATGCCGGTGGCAGTGCCGGTTTTCCGGTAAGGTCTGTATATGTCTCAAGCACACCTTTGATATCATCACCATAGATTACATGATAGCGGATTTCTTCACCTTTTACAGAAAATCCTACGTTTTCTACTTTCTCACTTGCAACTTCAAAAGAAACATTGTCGCTGTGATCTACAAATACACCGTAATGTTTGCTAGTTACATAAAATGGAATATTCTTATAGGAAATCTGAGATGCAGTACCACCGTCTTCATTCCATACATCCACTACCTGTCCATTCTTTACAAATGCTGTAAATCTTTCTCCAAGTCCGTATACGCATTCTCCCGGATCAAGAGAAAGTTCTGCTACCATATATGGCTGATACTGTGCTGCCATATAGTTTGGTTCCGGGAATTTGGTCAGTGTTGCTCTGTCATACTGCATATATCCCAGATTACGGAATCCGATACCGGTAAGAACCTTTCCATCTGCCTCATAAGTGATCTTAAAATCTTTCAGATCTACTCTTACTGTCATTCTGCCCGCTTTCATAACAGCTTCCACATCTGTGATCTCTACTTCTGTCTCCTGCGGATCCTCATTCAGTTCATATCTTGGCTCACCCTTAATATATCCCTGATAATGATAGCTTCTGACACTGATAATATCCTTACGCACAGAAGTAAATTCTGTAGTAATCGTTCCTACGTCAAGAGCGCCGCCTCTGTCGTTGATTTCTCTAAACGGAGAAACAATTCTCATTCCTCCCGGAATTGCTTCTGCTGTAAAAGCCTGCATTGCATAAGATGCATTGGCACGTTCATTCTTCTCCCAGTAACCTTCTGTGAATTTCATTCCTGATCCTCCTCGTTTTAATCTCATAAATCACGCATTGACAAATTGATACACTAACTTTTTATTGACAATCCTCTTTCAAACTGTTGCTTTTTGATATTTTCAATATAATCCATGTTATGTGCATTGTCAACATTTTATTCTGTATTTTTGTCATTTTTATTGTAGGTTTTCTTCATAACCTAAGTCAAATAAAAAAAACTGCCCTTTTCTCATGATATCCAAAAGACAGTTTCTGTTCACTCCGTTCTCAGTAACACGCTTCGCGATGCACAGAATTTATGCTATTCGCAATCCGCTTCCACTACGTGACTCTACACAGAATATTTTCTTTTCACTCTATTGTCAGTTCTTCTATGTTATTCTATCTCTTTTTTACACTTTCTCTCTCTATCAGCTGCACCTTTGTTTTATAAATATAAGGCATACATGATTCCCCCTGTATCAGTTTCATCAGAATCTCCACCGCCATATTTGCCTTTTCCTCTACGTCAATTTTCATAGTCGTAATCGTCGGATATACAATAGTCGCAAACACATCATCATCTATTCCTGCTACAGAAATATCTTCCGGCACTTTTACATCATTTCTGTGAAGAAAAGAAATCATCTCCGCTGCATTTTTATCTGTGGAAAAAAGCAGCGTTGTATCTGTTCCTGCATATTTCAGCAATTCCCCATATACCATCTGCCTTCCTTCTGTTTCTGTCGGAAGTAACTTCATCTCCAGCTCACAGCTTTTCCTGTCTGCTGTTTTCTTTGCTCCCTGATATCTACGATAGTCAGCTCCATGAACGGCATTTGCCAGATATATGATTTTTTTTGTCCCATTGGAAATCAGATATTCACTCATCTCGGCTCCGGCTTTTTCATCTTCGGAAGTCACAAGATAAAACTTCTCTTCCTCTTTCGGAATTTCTCCCATATCTATGGAAACCATAGGCTTATCCGAAAGCCCCGAGATTTTTTTACAGTATGCAAAAGGCATAGAAATCGAAATAATCCCGTCTACGTTCCATCCAAGTGTCATTTTCTCAATTTCTTCTACATTCTTATCCGAAAAAATCATGATATAATATCCCTTTTTCCGCAAAAGCTCCTCCAGCTTACCAATAATCCGTCCGTAAAAAGGACTTTCATATGCAGAGCCTCTGGCAAATGCAGGCGTATTGATCAAAATGCTGATAATTTTAGAGCTTTTATTAGTAAGCGCATTTAATCCCAGCCTGGGAATATAGTTGTTTTCTGCAAGCAGTTTTTCCACTTTTTCTATTGTATTTGCAGAAACGCGTGCCGTCTTTTTGTGCAGCACATTAGATACCGTTGTTGTGCTCACCCCTGCCATTTCCGCAATTTCTTTAATCGTAACCATTTTTATCTGTCCCCTTACTTCCTTCGATAATATACTACATGAACAACAAGTAATGTCAAGTACCTCACAAGCCAGTGTGCCGTTTCATAAATACCTATATCAATTACGTGGTATAGTTATTTGGAAAGCGTTATGCCAGTAGCATATAAACAATACTCAGTATACTACATATATCTCCAAAATAGCCACATATATCTTGCATAAACCAGAAAGTTTGTGGTAATATTCTCAAAAAATAAATGTTTTACCCGTATATTATCAGCCATTGACTGACATACTTTTCATACAACAGGAGGTAGTAATATGTGCACAGCAGCAACTTATAAAACAAAAGATTTCTATTTCGGCAGAACTCTCGATTACGAATTTTCCTACGGTGACGAAATCACCATCACACCAAGAAACTATCCATTCCATTTCCGCCATTCAGACACAGTTCCGGATAACCACTATGCCATCATTGGCATGGCTCATGTTGCCGATGATTATCCCCTTTATTATGATGCTATTAACGAAAAAGGACTCGGAATGGCAGGCCTGAACTTCGTCGGAAACGCTGTTTACGCAGAACCCGTATCCGGAAAAGAAAACGTTGCCCAGTTTGAATTTATCCCATGGATTCTCAGCCAGTGTGCCACATTAGAAGAAGCACGCCAGAAACTCTCCACCATGAATCTCACCAACACCCAGTTCAGCAAAAACTTCCCTTGCGCCCAGCTCCACTGGATTCTTGCAGATGCTTCCGGCTGCATTGTAATCGAATCCATAAAAGACGGCCTCCATATTTACGATAACCCGGTGGGCGTGCTGACAAACAACCCTCCATTTCCACAACAGATGTTCCAGCTGAACAATTACCAGGGATTATCTCCACGCCAGCCCCAGAATACCTTCGCCCCAGGCCTGGATCTTCAGTCCTACAGTCGCGGCATGGGTGCCCTCGGACTCCCGGGAGATCTCTCCTCCGCTTCCCGCTTCGCCAAAGTAGCCTTCACCAAAATGAACTCCAGATCCGGTGAAACCGAGTCAGAAAGCGTCAGCCAGTTCTTCCACATCCTCGGCTCCGTAGACCAGCAGAGAGGCTGCTGCGAAGTAACAGAAGGAAAATACGAAATCACCCTCTACACCTCCTGCTGCAACGCCACCAAAGGAATCTACTACTACACAACCTACGAAAACCACCAGATTTCCGCCGTAAACATGCATCATGAAAATCTCGACACTACTACATTAGTCCGCTATCCAGTTCTTACAGAACAAAATATAAATTTTCAAAACTAACTTATCCCAAAAACGGCTGCCCAGATACCTCCAAGTACCCGGCAGCCGTTTTTCTCATTTTCATTCCCAGCTCTCCTCATAAATCTCCCCATACCCCAAACACCGTAAATCCATCCCACAATCCCCCAACTACCCACTACCGAAAAAAAGCCACCGCAACCCGCGGTGACTTTTTTGACCCAACCTGGCGAATCCGCCAAGTTAATATATTCCCACATAAAAAAACTCGCGCTCCTAAAAGAAGCGCAAGGGGTGTCCAGAGGGGACGCTGCTCAAGCGTCCCCTTTGGGAACTTCCCTTTGGGGTTTTCCTTACATTTACCAAAATGTAACCCTATATCTCTTTATGACTCGTAACTCGAAGTCGTGCCATAGCTCTCGACAGCGCCAGCTGATTCATATGATACTCCTGAATACTCTGCTTCTGTCTCAACTGCTCCTCTGCTCTTTCCTTCGCTTCCTGTGCTCTGCGGATATCGATCTCCTCCGGACTCTCTGCTGTCAGGCAGAACAGTTTCGCACGGTTATTGATCATCTCTACAAACCCACTGCTCACAGCCAGAACATGCTTTGTACCATCTGCTTCCTCGAAACGCATTTCCCCAGGAATGATAGCCGCAACGATATTCTCATGCTGTGCCAGAAAAGCCTGCTCGCCGTCAACAGCCGGAATTGTCAGGGTTTTGGCACGTCCTGCAAATGCCAACTTATTACTGGCATAAATCTCAAGACCAAATGTGTCTGCCATATGAAGTCTCCTTATTCAATCCTTGTTTCACTTTTCAACTATCACTTTAGCATTCCTTTTGAACGCTCTGACTTAAACATGATGAAAACCTGAAACTTTACGCCTGACCCATCTCAGCTTTAGCTTTCTCGATGACATCCTCAATTGTACCAACATTGAAGAAAGCATTTTCCGGATACTGATCCATCTCACCATCAACGATTGCCTTGAATCCACGGATGGTTTCTTTCAGAGGAACATATTTACCCTTGATACCTGTGAAGTTTTCAGCTACGTGGAAAGGCTGGGAAAGGAACTTCTGGATCTTTCTTGCACGGAATACAGTGCTCTTATCTTCTTCAGAAAGCTCTTCCATACCAAGAATAGCGATGATGTCCTGAAGTTCTTTATATTTCTGAAGGATTTCCTGTACTTTACGTGCTACTTCATAATGTTCTTCACCTACAACATCCGGTTCCAGGATACGGGAAGTAGATTCCAGTGGGTCAACGGCCGGATAAATACCCTGCTCTACGATCTTTCTGGAAAGAACGGTTGTTGCATCCAGATGAGCGAATGTAGTTGCAGGAGCCGGGTCAGTCAGGTCATCGGCAGGTACATAGACAGCCTGTACAGATGTTACAGAACCATCCTTAGTAGAAGCGATACGTTCCTGAAGTTCACCCATCTCAGTAGCCAGTGTTGGCTGATAACCTACGGCTGAAGGCATACGTCCAAGAAGGGCGGAAACCTCGGAACCAGCCTGTACGAAACGGAAGATATTATCAATGAAAAGAAGCACATCTCTGTGTTCCTCATCTCTGAAGTACTCAGCCATTGTCAGTCCAGTTTCAGCAACACGCATACGGGATCCCGGCGGCTCGTTCATCTGTCCGAACACTAAGGCTGTTTTTTCAAGAACGCCGGACTCTTTCATTTCTGACCATAAATCGTTACCTTCACGGGAACGCTCTCCAACACCTGTGAAAATGGAATATCCGCCATGCTCTGTAGCAATGTTCTGGATCAGCTCCTGGATCAGGACTGTCTTACCAACACCGGCACCACCGAACAGACCGATCTTACCACCTTTGGCATATGGTGCAAGAAGGTCGATAACCTTAATACCTGTTTCCAGGATTTCTACAGCCGGTTTCTGATGTTCGAAATCCGGCGGATCTCTGTGGATGACCCATTTCTGTTCTCCCTCAAGAGAAGGACCGTCATCTACTGTATCACCAAGTACGTTAAATAAACGTCCCAGTGTCTTATCACCTACAGGAACCTTAATGCCGCTTCCTGTGGCGATGACTTCTCTGTCACGCTGTAAGCCTTCGCTTGCGCTCAGCATAATGCAGCGTACCATATTGTTTCCCAGATGATGGGAAACTTCCATTACACATCTTTTACCGTTGTTCTCTACCTCAAGGGCATCCTTGATCTCAGGAAGATTTCCATCTTCAAAAACAACGTCTACAACAGGTCCCATAACCTGTACAATTTTACCTTTGTTCATCGTCGTCACTTCCTTTTTTGTGCTTTTGCACCGCTGACAATCTCAGTGATTTCCTGTGTGATGGCAGCCTGACGCGCACGGTTATACTCAATGGATAACTCCCTGAGCATCTTCTTTGCACTGTCCGTAGAGGACTGCATTGCCATCATTCTGGCATTATTTTCACTGGCATACGCTTCTACAAGACATCCATAGATCAGACCGGTCAGGTAATTGGGAATCATGGTATTCAGAAGTACATCGGCTGATGGTGACAGCACGATTTCCTCCTGTGGCATGTCCGCAAGCATTGCCTGATTTGGCAGGAACTCTGCTTTCTTCAATGGAAGAAGCTGCATATTCACCGGCTCCATTGCAACTGCACTCTGCATCTCCGTATAGAAAATACGTACTTCGTCCAGTTCTCTGTCCAGGAACGCTCTGACAATCTCCTCTGAGATCAGACGCGCTCTGTGCATGGTCGGTTTCTGTACTGTATATGGAAAGTTCTCTGCGATATCCATATGTTTCTTCGTGAAATACTGACGGCCTACCATACCCAGCACATAAAGCTTGCAGTGCTCATGCTCTGCCATAAACTGTTCTGTTATTTTCTGGATATTATGGTTATAGGCACCTGCCATACCTTTATCACCGGTAACTACGATGCAGCCGATCTTACGGTCTTCCTCTGCGATTTTATGACGGATACTGAAAAAAGGATGCTCTGTATCCGGCATATGACGCAGGATTCGGGAAATTGCCGCCTGCATATTATAGTAATACGGTTCTGTATCGGACAGGATTCTTTTGGCCTTCTGCATCTTGGATGAAGAAATCATATACATGGCATTGGTGATCTTCATGGTGTCCTGAATGCTTTTCATTCGAGTCTGAATCTCTTTCGTACTGCCCATATCAACACCTACCTGCTCTTATCTGCAAATTCTTCTGCCACTTTCACGATCTTTTCTGCCAGTTCATCCGGAAGCTGTCTCTTCTCCTCGATCTCTCTTCCGATTTCCGGATAAGCACTGTCAAAGTAGTCCAGCATATCTCTCTGATACTTCTTCATCTTCTTAGTTTCCACGTGCATCATTGCCTTGTGTGTTGCCGCACAAAGAGTGATGACCTGTTCATGAAGACTTAACGGGCTTGAAAGCGGCTGTTTCAGAAGTTCCATAAGTCCGCTTCCGTATTTCAGCTGCTGAGTTGTAGCCTCGTCCAGATCAGAACTGAACTGTGTAAAGATTTCCATCTCACGATACTGAGCCAGATCGATACGGACACTTCCTGCTGCTTTCTTCATGGCTTTTGCCTGTGCAGCACCACCAACTCGGGATACGGAAAGACCTACGTTAACCGCCGGACGCATACCGGAGTTAAACAGGTCACTCTCCAGGAAGATCTGACCGTCTGTGATGGAAATAACGTTTGTAGGAATATATGCGGAAAGGTCACCTGCCTGTGTCTCAATGATAGGAAGTGCAGTGATAGAACCACCGCCGGCCTTTTCATTCAGACGGCTGGAACGCTCCAGTAATCTGGAATGGAGATAGAATACATCTCCAGGATAAGCCTCACGTCCCGGTGAACGTTCCAGAAGCAATGACAGTGCACGATATGCAACTGCATGCTTAGATAAATCATCATAAACCATTAATACATCTTTTCCCTTGTACATGAAGTACTCAGCAAGTGCAGTACCTGCATAAGGAACAATGTACTGAAGTGGTGCACAGTCACTGGCTGTGGAGGAGAATACTGTTGTATAGTCCATAGCACCATGTTTCTCCAGAGTAGATACAATTTTAGCTACTGTGGAAGCTTTCTGTCCGATTGCAACATAGATACAGATTACATCTTTACCTTTCTGGTTAAGAATGGTATCCAGTGCAACGGAAGTCTTACCTGTCTGTCTGTCACCGATGATCAGCTCACGCTGGCCACGGCCGATCGGGAACATGGAGTCAATGGAAAGAATACCTGTTTCCAGCGGAACTGTTACAGATTTTCTCTCAATGATCCCAGGTGCCGGATTCTCTACCGGACGATACCCGTCTGCCTTGATCTCGCCTTTACCATCGATCGGTGCTCCCAGAGCATTTACAATCCTTCCGATAAAAGCGTCACCTACAGGCACACCTGCCTGTTTCTGGGTTCTTGCCACCTTTGTTCCTTCTTTGATTCCTGTATCTTTACCGAACAGGATACATCCGATGCTGTTTGCACGGATATCCTGAACCATACCTTTCAGACCATTCTCAAAGGTTACAACCTCACCGTACATGGCATGATCGATACCATATACCGTGGCGATACCATCTCCGACGGAGATGACTGTTCCTACTTCCTGGTCCTTGCTGATTTCGTCATAATTCTTTATTTCTTCTTTCAGAATCGAAATGATTTCATCTGGATTCACTGCAGCCAACTTTTATTCACCTCCGTGTCAATTTCTGTCTTAATTTCGTATAACGTCCGCGGAGACTCCAGTCATACTCTTTGTCTCCGGCAGAAAGAATGAAGCCACCGATCAAAGATTTGTCTTCTTTCAGAGTAAGAATGACTTCCTTTGCTCCGAATTCCCTGCGAAGGAAATCCTCCATCTTCTCTTTCTGGGCTTCTTCCGGTTTTGTTACATATGTGAGGACAGCTTTCAGGATACCTTTCTGCTTGCGGCTGTAATCACCGTACGCTTCCAGAATCTCCTCAATGCTGCTGATTTTCTGATATTTACAGGTTATCTTCAGGAAATTCTTCATCTCCTGTGGGAAAACCCTGTCAATTACATGTTCTTTTTCTTTTAAAGAAACCAGCGGATTCTCAAGGACACCCTTTAACTGCGGGGTACCCTCGAAAATCTTTTCTGTCTCCAAAACAGCTTCTTCCGGGACAGAAAGCTCATATAATGCTTTTGCATAATTAATGCTTGTTTCCGTCATTGGAATCACCTGCCTCTTTTATAAACTGGTCATAAAGGGACAAATCCTGCTGACTGCTGTTTTTCTCTCCCATGATCTTTGAGGCTGCATCCAGCGCAATCTCTGCCACTCTGCTTTCCATAGCTTTCATAGCATTTTCCTGCTCTGTCCTGATATCTGCCTTTGCTTTATTAAGCATTTCACCGACCTGTGTATTTGCATCTTTTACAATACGGTCAGCCTGTACTTTTGCCTCATCCTTCGCCTGGTTTACAATTCGCATGGATTCGTCTTTCGCAGATTTGAGTGCATCTTCATATTTGCCTTTCAGTTCGTATGCCTTCTCTTCAGTTTCTTTGGCACTTGCAAACTGCTGGTCGATCATGTTTTTTCTCTGTTCCATCACGTTCAGGATCGGACCAAACAGAAACTTCTTCATTAAAAGATAAAGAACAATCAGGTTAATAATTGTAAAGACCAGGTTGATGTTAATCTCGATCACCTGTCCCACCTGCCTTTCGTATGTATTCTTTATCCATTAATTAGCCAAGCATGATAACGATCAGAAGACCGATAACGAAACCGTAAATAGCTGTTGCCTCGGCAAGGGCGCATCCTAAAAGAAGTGCTTTACTGATCTTGCTTTCTGCTTCTGGCTGTCTTGCGATTGCTTCAACTGCTTTGGATGTTGCCATACCAATACCAATACCTGCTCCGATACCTGTCATAACTGCGATTGCTGCTCCAATTGCTACTAACATAACTTTTTCCTCCTGTTGTTTAACTGAAATAAACTAAATATTACAAATCTTTCTTCACAATATGCTATCCTGTCGATATTCCGATGAGATCATTTGATGCCTGTGCAGCAGATGTCTGTACCAACGGTTGTTTATGACCGTTATGACCCACCGGATTATCCGGACAGCATTTAAGCGCTGTTCATAACTGCTGTCTTATCCCTTATGTCCCGCGTCTCAGGTCTTATATAGATGTCATATTCCTGTATGAACAGTAATCTTTTTATTCAATAGCTTCCTTAATAAATAAAGAAGTTAAGAATACAAATACATACGCCTGAATGAATCCGTCAAAGAAATCAAAATACAGGCTGAATGGGATAGGAAGAATTGCCGGGCATATAAACTCAAGAAGTTTCATAACCACATAGCTTCCTAACACATTACCAAAAAGTCGCATACAAAGTGATGTCGGACGAATGGCGATCTCCAGAATATTGATCGGCAGCATGACCGGAGACGGTTCTGCGAAGCTTTTGAGAAAGCCTTTCAGACCTTTCTTATGAAATCCTGCATACTCGATCAGGAAAATACTGGTAATAGCCAGTCCAATCGTACAGTTTAAATCCTTTGTAGGCGGTACAAATCCAAACACACCGAAAATGTTTGCAATTCCAATGTAAATGACAACTGTCATCAGATAGGGAATATACATTTTTCCCTCTTCTCCAAGGATATCCTCAAAGAAGTTATGAAGAAAACCTACTCCTGCTTCCAATAAAAGCTGTTTCTTACCAGGGTTTTCCACACTCAGGTTTCTTACGAGCACCAATGACAAAATTAAAAGCACTGCCATGATCACCCATGTCACTGCTACTGATTCTGCGATCGGTATTCCTCCAAACACAGGTATGGTAAAAACTGTCTTACATTGAAGTTCTTCCATTAACGTGCTTGCTAAATTACCCGTTTCTTTTCCCTCCTTTTCTATTTCGAATCCCTCTGATTTCTTTTCACTTCTTCCATTTTGAGGTCCGTCTTTGTTGTTTCTGTTCTTATCGGAAAGCCTGAAAAGTATCTTTTTATCCGGTAGAAATTTTATTTAATCCACATCCGCTAAGGATTGGGATTCATCCGGATAATCATATTTAAAATTTATAATTTGTTTATAAATTCTTTAAGAGATTCAAGATTTTGAGTTTATTATATTCGAATCTATTAAAAAGTCAACAATCATTTTGACCATTTCCGACAAAAATAGTTCTGTTTTTTGTGCATTCTATCCAGTTATTTTTGATTAAAAATCTATTTTCACAGTTTTCCCAAGGCATTTTCACGAAAAAACGGCATTTTTCATTGACCGAACTGTAAGCTGATGATATTATTTTATATAGTTTTTATATAAATTTTATATTCCCAAACTTACCAATCTGTATATTGGTAATACCATTTTGAGATATACTATACAGGAGAAAATTTTTATGCAGATCATTTGTCTCGGAGACAGCATCACGGACTGTAATCATTTATTCGAAGATTTCCCTCTGGGAAACGGATATGTACAGATGCTTTCTGAAATGTTTCAGAAACATACTATAAATATATCTGATACAATGCAATTCAAAAATTACGGCATTGATGGATTCACTGTAGCAAGAGTTCTGGAAAATATCAGACTGCAAAGAATTCCCCTGCACCGCTCTCCAATTATCACACTTTTGATTGGAGTCAATGATATCGGTCTGATGATGAACACTGACCGCACCAAGTTCCAGAAAAAGCAAATGATGCAGGACTTTGTTGCACATTATAAAGAATTACTAAAACTGCTTACCAGAGATGCCAGACAGGTGATTCTCATGGAACCATTTATCTTTCCTCACCCCGAAGAATATCAGACATGGATTCCTTACGTCCGAACCATGTCCACTCATATCCGACAGCTCTCCGAAAAGTTCAATCTACCTTTTCTGCCATTACATGATTACTTTAATAATGAAGCAATTCAAAATGGATTTGACCAGATTACTACTGATGGCATTCACCTTACTCGATATGGACACAAATTACTTGCTACTCTGTTGTATGAGGTAATAATAAAAGAGTTCCACTGACCATTTAACCAAATCAAGTAAGTCCCCTGCTTCAATTGCGAAGAGCAATAAGCAGTGGGTGGGGACTTGCTTGTATCAGAAGGGGTACAAGCCCCTTCTGATAAACTGCGAAGCAGTTATTTGGTTATGAGCAAGTAGCGAAAGCGGATTGCGAATATCCGATTGACTTTCGATGATCATATGACACTCTCTTCTATTCATAACAATTTCTAAACTGTTTTTTCATCTACCTTTAATCCTTTTGAAATCATAGATCTTCATGTCAAACAACCTTGCACATTTTTTTCAAACTCTGTATAATTCAAAAAAGACACTTCAGTATATAAGTATCTTATCGAAAGGAGTCTTCCTTATTATATGGAAACTACAATTAAGCAAATCGAAGATATGTCCCTGAATGCCTGGCCTTCTCACAAGATGGAACTGTATGATGGCTGGATTCTGAGATTTTCCTATTTTTATACACACAGAACCAACAGCGTAGAGCAGTTTGGAAATTCCACTCTCACATGGAGAGAAAAAATCCCTTACTGCGAAAGCGTCTACAAACGCCTGGGAACTCCTGCTGTTTTTAAAATCAGCCCCCTTGTTTCCCCGGACTTTGATTATGTCCTGGAGAACCGCGGATATGCAATCCAACATACAACAAACGTCATGGCAATGAGTTTGAAAACAGCACATCTGGAGGCACCATATCCTGACGTAACTTTCTGCGATAACATTCCTTCCGAATGGATTGAAAGTCTGTTCCGTTTAAAGAACACCACAAATCCGATTCATCGAAAGGTCGTTCCATCCATGTATCAGGCCATCCTGAAAGAAACGATCTGCGCTTCCATCCGTATAGACGGACAGATTATTGCAACCGGACTTGGAATTCTGGATCGTGATTATATAGGTATCTACGCTATCCACGTCAAAGAAGAATACCGCAAGCATGGCTATGCACGCCAGATCTGCACCGGACTTCTGAAAGAGGGGATGAAAAAAGGTGCGCAGAATGCTTACCTTCAGGTCGTTGAAGGAAATGATACTGCCCGGGCACTTTATAAATCTCTTGGATTTCACCAGCTTTATACCTACTGGTTCCGCGTGCAGCCGGATGAAAATGGGAATTTCCCACCTGAGAAATAAATGAAAGTACAAAAATAAATCCGATGATATTCTCAAATCAAAGAAGCCCGCTATAAAGCAGTTTCATTTATCTGCTCCACAGCGGGCTTCTTTATCTTCACTTTTTTCTTTTTCGGGGAATCGATTGATATGTAATTAACATAGTTCGCGCATGCTATGTTATCTTATCAGTCCATTATTCAAGTCTTATTCTGTTACCGTTTTTCTGATTTCAACAGAGCCATCATTTTTTTCTGAATTCTGGCTCTCTGCCTTCACCTTATTTATACGGTTTTCTTCTTCAATACTGCCGGTGCCGCATTACCAACAACCATTGCTGTCAGCGGGCTGAAGTACAGCAGGCAGGTCAGTACACAGTAGATCGGAATCATAATTGCAAACTGTACCAGTCTTCCCGGCATGATCGCATAGAAGTTGTAACCAAGCATGATTACAAGACCAGCTGTTGTAAATACCAGAGAACTGAGAATTGCAGTCACCACGATAGATACACAGATACCAACTGTTTTTCCGGTTTTCTTTCTGTTTGCAAACAATGGTTTCGCAAGAGCAGGAAGAACACCCCAGAGGATTGCCGCAACTGTGATAAACGGGTTTACCGCATAACCTTTCATGAAGCATCCGATAATATCTGCACATAATCCACAGACACCACCTGCTACCGGGCCCAGCCACAGACCAGCAAGGATTGTACATACACTTCCCACAGAAATACGGTACGCACCAAGATCAATGACCAGAACTCGTGTGAGTACCAGATGCATGGCGATCAGAAGAGCCATGAACACCAACGTTTTTACATTCCAATATTGTTTTTTCTGCATAATAAAAACACCTCCATAATGTGCTTAAAAAAATAGAGTAGTTACATAAATAATAATCCCTCCACATTATGAGATGTCCTCACATGTAGCAACGGGTGCGGAAATTATATCGTAAGCAGCTCGCTTTTCTGCTTTTCGTTTCACGGCGACTCCCCAGCCTGTGAACACTTGACGCATAAAATCCTACTTCGCTATTATTTATTTATCGAAATTATAACACAATTCATAAAAATTACAATATATTTTCCGTTATTATTTTCACAAATTTGAATGCTGCTTTTTGTTCATTCTATACGAATAATCTGCTTTTTTACTTGAGAGTATTGCTACAAACACTCATAAGTCTATGAATAAAACAGCCGCATATACTAATACTATAACATTATGCAGCAGTCCGGCATCTTCAGCAATGAGAAATTACATGAATACAGATATTTCGTCCCGGTCTGCTATAATCATGGAGGTAAAAAAAATGTCAGAAATATGTAAAAATAACTGCCAAAATCCTTATAATATATGTTATGATAATTACCTGAATACCAACGCCTGTACGGAATGTACCGGCCTGATATGCACTCCTGTCAAAGACAATGACGAATGGGAAAGCTACCGGAAAATTTTTGATTTTATCCCTGAACCACCAGAAGACGGTATCCCTCTCTGTAAATAATTATTGCATACGGCAGGAATCATGTTCAAACGAATGATTTATCGGAGGTCCTGTCTATATTATGAAAAAACTGCTTGCTGCATGTGTCTGTGCCGGTCTTAGCTTCTCTATTGCCGGATGCAGCCCTGGAACTGTACTGGAACAATTTACATCTACCGGAGATACATCCGTCCGGGAACTCACTTCTTCATCTGATACCACAACTACAACCGAAGCCAAAGACCGCGTTTATATGGATGAGCTCTCCGGCACCTTGCAGGATTTTTCCGGAAGTCAGCTCATCCTGAATACAGACAGTGCCTCTTATGTATTTAATGTTTCTAATGCCACATTGGAATGTAAGGGCGGAATGATCACCGGTGACGAGATCAGTATTATTTATGAGGGGCAGCTCTCCGGTACAGATACCAGCAGCGTGCATGTTCTCAAAGTCGTAGATGAATATCACAAAAAAAACAAACTAAAGAAAAGAACTGCTCATGGACAGGTTATCTCCCTGACCTCCAATACAATTACCATAAAATCAAAAAAGGGTAAAACTGCTACCTACCCGATTACCGGAACTGAGCAATATTATCAAAACGGAATCAAGGTCGGAAACTGGGTTTACCTGACATTCAAAGGTAAATTTCCAGACACTTCCGATGACGCTTCCGCATCCCTGAATGCAAGTCATCTGAAAGTACTCAGTATCTCCGATCTGGAAAACTTGCAGATTCCTGATCCGACACCAACTCCGGCTCCAAATGTCACATTAACTCCTGAACAGATTGCCAATACCGAAAAACAATTTCTGGCAACTATACAGGGAGTAAATGCAAACATCCTCCAGATTCTTCCAGCCGGAAGTGATACTACCTTCAATCTTGATATGTCCGCAATACCAGCTTACTTCAAAGGCGGGATTGCACCTGGCTCTCACGTAAATGTTACCTATATCGGGGACTTGCAGACCAATCCTTTTGAAGCAGTCCGTATCATTGCCGTAACCGGTGAGGATCCTGATACCATTGACAATAAACATATTTCCTTTACCGCATCCGGTACGATCATTGGCAGCACCGCCAATACAATCACTTTACAGACGGACGATGGAGCTGTAGATACCTTCCGCATCGAAAATGCTGAAAACCTTACCGAGGGAGGCATGGAATACGGAGATTATGTCCGCATTACTTTCCATCCTTCCAGGTCAAAATCTTCCAATATTTATACTGCTGTCAAAGTACAAGATTCGTAAAAAATAAAACCGTAGCAAATACTCTCAGTTAAATTCTGAAAATACTTGCTACGGTCTATTTTATTCTATCTGCAAAATTTCTTTCGGATTTCCATTTCGCCTTCCATCAGCCATTGATAAGCCTTTTCTTCATTTCCCAGAATCTGCACAAATGCCTGCATTTCATCCTGAATCCCCTGTCCATGAAGAACTCGGTAAGCTCCTGCATCACTTCCCGGCGCCACCTTCACGCCAAGCCCAAATGCCTTTCGCACATTTTCTTCTGCTGTCTCAATAATTGGTCTTAAAGTCTCATCCGCATACCGCCCGTCACCCAGAAGGTTTCGCACAGTAACCAGAGTAGGCACCCACACAGTATGGCTCTCAGATAACATGGCAAGACTTTCTTCATTCATATAATTTCCATGCTCCAGACTGTCCACGCCAGCCTCCACTGCTGCCTGCACACCGTAAGTTCCATTGGTGTGAGACATCACAGCCATACCTTCCTCATGCGCAATATGTACCATTTCCTTTACTTCCGTCGCATCCAACGGTGTTCCGGTAATTGCTCCATGTGCATTAAAATCCAGCAGTCCTGTCGTCATGATCTTAATAAAATCCGCACTCTGCTCTTTCGCTTCCAGCACACGTTTATGAAATTCCGGCATCGTAGAAAAGTTTTTCCCGACAATCGAACCATAATGACCTTCTTTATGAATAGCAAACACAGGTGTTCGATAGTCAATACCATACTCTGGTGCAAGTTCCTTCGCCCGCGCCGAAACTCCAAGGGCATCTCCACCATCACGCACAAAGGTAATTCCTCTGTCCTGATATATTTTCAAATGTTCCCTTATCACATTGTCATCCGGTCCATTCCTATGCAGATCAATCGCATGGCGGTAATTCACACCGTCCATGATTATATGCGCATGACATTCTCCAAACATTTTTCTCGTTCCTCTGCTTTCATTTGTTTCGCTACTTCCATCCATTTTTCTTTTTAATAGCCAGATTCATTTGTCATCAAAATTAACCTTCACTCAATATAACTCTATCGTTAATGCTCCCAATAGTTAAAACAAGAAGTTTTACAACATATTAAATAAGCAGATATTTTCTATGACTTGTTTATTTCTCAAAAAAGCCGCGAATTTCCTTCTCTGTTGCCTGCACAGATCCCTGCACAAAGAATGGCTTACCGCCACCTCTTCCATTCAATGCAGCATTCAGCTCCTTTGTATACTGGCGCAAATCTCCATCAATCTCACCCATCGCATATTTGTAGCTTCCATCCTCATTTCTGGAAAATACCGCACAACATCCCTGACAGGTATTCATCACCGCATCCGCAAGTCTACGGACAGAATCTGCTTCCAGACCTTCTTTAAAAATCAGGACACTTCCTGCGCCTTCCCACTTCTTCGCCTCTGCCTGGAACATATCCTCCTCCATACGGGCAACCTGTCCCTTCAGGCGGAAGTTCTCATCCTGCAGACGCTGTACCGCATCTGCTGTTCTGTCCATCTTTGCAGAAAGCTTCATGGAAATCTGATGATTCTGCTCATTCACCATATTCAGATAATTCAGAACACGTTTACCGCAGATCATCTCCATACGAATACCATCATGGAATTTCACTACAGACAGAAGCTTCACCATTCCGATCTCACCTGTATGAGTCACATGAGTTCCACAGCACGCACAGACATCCGCTCCCGGAAAATCTACAATACGAACCTGACCTGTCAGCTCCTTCTTGCTTCTGTAATCCAGAGTCTTCAATTCTTCCGCAGTTGGATAAGTAATCACAACTTCCTTATCCTCCCACACTTTCTCATTCACTTCTCTCTCAATCTCCGCAAGCTGCGCTTCATCCAGCATCCCATTCAGATCCACTGTGATTACATCACTACCCATATGAAATCCCACATTATCATAACCATACTTCGCATGGATAACACCACTCACCATATGCTCTCCGGAATGCTGCTGCATCAAATCAAACCGACGCTCCCAGTCAATCTTACCCTCAACCTTCGCACCCACTTCCAACGCCTGCTCCGTATAATGAAGCAGCTCGCCATCCTTCTCATGAACCTCCGTCACCTTCACATCCCCCAGAGTTCCCACATCACTCGGCTGGCCGCCACCTTCCGGATAAAAAGCACTCTCATCCAGAATCACAGCAAACCCATTCTTATGCTCCCTACACTCCAGAACCGTCGCTGTAAATTTCTTTTTATACACATCCTCATAATATAAACGTCTTGTCTCTGTCATAACTGCTGTCTCTCCTTTGCCAATCTTCAAACTTACAATTCCCATACTTACGTTGCACCATCTATATTTCACTGCCCTCAAGTATAAAACAAAAAATCATCCTTATCAAGTCCACGTCCACCCTCTACACCATATTCCCCCTCACCTCATCGCAAAACAAAAAGCGCCAAAACTGTTATATCCAGTACCCAGCGCAGAAAAATAGTTTGTTTTGGGTGCATTTGCAGGATGCTTAGATATTCTTAGTTATCAAAAAACTGCGTTATGAGAAATCAGAGACACTGTTTGAGCGAAGCGAGTTTGGCTCTGATTTCTCATGGTTTTAGCAGCTTTTTGATGACTTAGAATATCTTAGTGTCCGAAACCGCACCCAAAACAAACTATTTTTCTGCGCGTCCCTTATCAAAAGATTTTTTTATATTCCTCAATATCTGAATCCATTTCCCCCTCTCCCGCGTTATAATTAATTGAACAGGGAAAAGGAGACAGAAATGATCACAGAAAAACAATATCTGGAATATCTTATCAAACAATACCAGAACTTAATATACTCGATCTGCCTGAAATCCGTCGGCAATCCATTCGACGCCGAGGATCTGACTCAGGAAGTATTTCTGTCTGCCTACAAAAACCTTTCCCGTTTCGATGGAACATACGAGAAAGCCTGGCTAAGCAAGATCGCTGTCCGAAAGTGTCTGGATTATCTGAAGGCAGCCGGACGGCGAAGTATTCCAACAGAAGACACCTACTTTTCCCAGATTCCGGACAGACAATCCTCTCCCGAAGATGAATATATGAAAACTGCATCCAATACTCACGTAGAGGCATTGTGTATGCAGTTGAAAAGTCCTTACAAAGAAGTCGCTTACGCACATTTCTGCAGGGAAATGTCAGTACCTGAGATTGCACAGCAGACAGGGAAAAATCCGAAAACAGTTCAGACACAGCTCTATCGCGCGAGGGCAATGCTGAAAAAAATGCTTGAAAGGGGTGATTAGATGCATATTAATAAGAAGGGTTTAATAGAATTTGACAACGGAAATATGAACACACAGGAGGTCATTGAGTTTCTGTCACATCTTGATCACTGCGATTTCTGTCTGGATCAGATGATGGAACAGGAAGACAACAGTACGGATACTGCTCCCTCCTATCTGATGGAACAGATTTTGGACAAAGCAGACTCTGGTGAAGTGCAGCTTGCCCGGGCAGCAAATAAAGCATCGCGCAAAATCCAGCTGCTTCATTACAGTCTTCAGACTGCTGCAGGTGTGATGGTTGCCCTGTTGCTTTTATTCAGTATCCCAAATCTGGATTTCACTTCCTTACATCAGGATACTTCCTCTCAGACAGACAGAATATTACCCGAACATGAAAACGGCAGGCTCTACCAGTTCACCAGAGAACTCGGACAGAACATTGGTGATGGCACCAGTTCTTTTATAAAATATGTCAGTGATTTTTCCAGCAAATTAATGAATGGAGGCAAATAAAAGTATGCAAAAACAAAAACGTGGATTCTGGCTTTTTATCTTCTCCCTGATTCCAGGCGCAGGAGAAATGTACATGGGATTCAAAAAACAGGGAATCAGTATTATGTTCTTATTCTGGGGTGTCTTTGCGATCGGAGCCTGTACCGGAATGGACTGGCTGGTGTTCCTGATCCCGATCATCTGGTTCTACAGTTTCTTTAATGTGCACAATCTGAAATCTCTTTCCGAGGAAGAATTTTACTCCATAGAAGATTCTTATCTCCTTCATATGGATGAACTGGCAGGAGATATCAGTTCTCTGCTTAAACATCACGGAAAGATAACTGCGATTCTGCTGATTTTCCTTGGCGCTTCTATTCTGTGGAACACTCTGGTAGATTTCCTTTATATGATTTTACCCGGATATCTGGCTGATGTTATCGGCAGATTCACATATCATCTGCCACAGCTTGTGATTGCAGCTGCTATCATTTTTGCAGGAATTTATATTCTCACACGCAAGAAGGACGCACTGGATGAAGAACAGCCTGACAGCTTCACTGAGGAAGAACATTACTGGACACCTTATCGTCCGTATCAGCAGAGTGTTCCGAATATGTCAACTGACGCAGAGAAAAATACCACAGGCACAGTGAATCCTGACTGCTGTACAGATACCGATATCACGGATACCGCAAACAACAAAAGCCCGGTATCTCTGAAAAAAGATTCTGCCGCCGGGGTGTCTCAGGAGGATGCATCATCACAAACATCAAATTCTGAATCATGACTCAAAATGGGATTGTCACATCAAGGAATCTACCTTCATGTAACAATCCCATTCTTATTATTCTCACATGGATACCGAAACTTCTCCAAAGGACAATATTGTCTCCTGCCCGTCCTCTTCCCGTACTTTCAACCGTCCGTCCCTGCATATCTCCAATGCAAATGCCTGTCTGGAAGAGTTCCCGTCTGTGATTGTGATCTGATGTCCCGGGATCATGTTATGTTCCACATAATCCGGAGATAGTTTCAGATCTGCTGTTTCTTTTCGCAGCTCGTTCACGATCGTTGCAGTCAGTTTATTACGGTCAGTCTGTTCTGCATCTTCTTTTGTCTCATAAAGAGCTCCCGCTATATTTCTTAATTCCCCCGGCAGATTCTCCTGGTCCAGATAAAGGTTCAATCCCATGCCAACTACCACAAACTCAATATTTCCACTCTCAAAATCTGTGACAGCCTCTGTGAGTATTCCACAGACCTTCTTTCCTTTATAAAACAGATCATTAACCCATTTAATATCAAGCTGGATTCCGCAGATCTGGGCAACTGCTCTGTAGACTGCCACTGCTGCCGCAGTTGTGATCAGCAGACTGTCATGTATGGTTCCCTGCGGCTTCAGGATCACGCTCATATAAAGACCTGCATCTGCAGGGGAATAGAATTCCCGTCCTCTGCGTCCCCTGCCTGCAGTCTGACTTCTGGCAATGACAAATGCCCCGTGTCCGGTCTCTCCCATCATGGCTTCTTTCTTGGCTGTCTGGTTTGTAGATTCCAGTTTATCATAAATATCTATTTTAACTTTCGAATCATCCAGAAACAGACGGATTCCCTCCTGTGACAGACGGTTTGTATCCTTTGCAAGCATATATCCCTTATTAGGACCTGCCTCAATACGATATCCGTCTTCCCGAAGAGATTTCACTGCCTTCCACACTGCTGCTCTGGTACATCCCAGTTCTCCGGCAATACGCTCTCCCGATAATACCTCACCCTTATTCTTCTCTAACATTTCCAAAAGACTTGATTTTACGGTCATCTTTACCCCTTTTACACTAGTTATGATATATCAATCATACCATCTTGAAAGTCTTTTGTCTAATGATTACATTAATTATCCGTCAGTAACGCCACCACTCCCGCATATAACACCATAAATCCCATAAATAAAGCAATCATATCCGTAGAATGAAAATCAATATTAAAAATCATTCCACCTGCAATGATCAATTCTACTGTCACGATCAGTCCCAGAATAACGGCCATTGTTTTAGAAAGTTTACGGTTTGCTTTTTTTCTTCTCATTCCCTGTGTGGTATTTGTCATAATCCGTCTCCTCCTCGATTATATCGAACACATTTTCCGAACGTATATTCGGTTTTGTTATATGATACCACACCCTGTTCGAAAATGGAAGAGTTTTTTCGAACATTTGTTTTGTTTATTCTGCAAAATCTATTCTAAAATATTTAAGATATGCTTTATACCTGTCCTGTGCAGTAAGGCACGTATCTGTCAGATAACCTTTTTCAATATTCCACTCTTTCAGTCCACGATAATAAAACATCTTCAGATCATCTTCAATAATGAATGGAACAATATTATATTTCAGGCATTCTTTAAACATAATCAGTCTGCCTACGCGACCGTTTCCATCCTGAAATGGATGAATCCGTTCAAATTTTACATGAAATTCCAGAATATCTTCAAATGTCTTTCTTTTTTTACCGTTATATTCCATCAAAAAAGATTTCATTTTTTCGGAAACTTCTTCCGGACTCGCCGTTTCCATACCCCCAACTTCATTTGGAAATTTTTTATAGTCCCCAACCGTAAACCAATCTTTTCTGGAATCGCTGGTACCATTTTTCAAAGTCAAATGTAGTTCCTTAATAAACTTCTCTGTCAATGTAGATTTTGCATTGTCAATGATCAAGTCTATACAGCGAAAATGATTTGCTGTTTCAATAACATCATCTACATTAAGAACTTCATTTTCTATACCAATCGTATTTGTTTCAAAAATATATCTTGTCTGATCATGAGTCAGACGACTGCCCTCGATATGGTTAGAATTATATGTCAGATCAATTTGCGTCTTATGATAAATACCACCGGAATATCTGTTTTTCTTTTCTTCCTGTAGAATTTCCAGCAAAGTTTTCGGTACTTCTTTTTTTCTGTTAATACGCCCCGGCTTCTGTGCATCTTCCGGAATTTCCCATGTTTTTCCATTGAGTCTTGCTTCATCTACACGACCTTGCGTACAGTAATTTCTTACACTTCGCTCTGAAATATTCCATTTCTTTGCAACTTCTTTTACTAAAAGATATCTCATAAGATTATTCACTCCCTTTTACAGTTTCTACTATGCTACTACTTATTATAACACATTATCGGCAATAAATTCTGTTTTTGCAGTTTCTATGTTTTGCTTTTTTTGCCGATAATAAATGACCTTTCTTCCGTCACAATTTCATAATTTCATCCGACTGATTTTATTTGCAGGCAAAAAAGAAGACTACCATGCTGATTTTGTCTACATGATAATCTTCTTTATTTTTCTACATACTTATTTTACATAAACTGTGCAAACACAGATGCTCCTACAACTGTAAGCAAACCTGCAACCGCAATAGCAAGGCTGCTCATGGCACCTTCTATCTCGCCAAGTTCCATTGCCTTTGCAGTACCAATGGCATGTGAGGAAGTTCCAAGCGCAAGTCCTTTGGCAATTGGTTCTTCGATATGTGCCAGTTTGATCACTGTCTCTGCGACCATATTTCCAAGAACACCTGTAATGATGATAACTGCAACTGTAATTGTCACGATACCACCCAGTTCCTCTGAAACACCCATTCCGATTGCAGTAGTAATAGACTTCGGAAGAAGTGTCACATACTGCTCATGGCTCAGTCTGAACAGCCTTGCAAGAATCAGCACGCTGACCAGGCTGGCAAGTACACCGGAAACAATCCCAATGACAACAGCTTTCAGGTTCTTTTTCAGAAGTTCCATCTGCTGATACAGCGGAACTGCCAGGCAGACCGTCGCAGGTGTGAGCAGATAGCTGATATACTGACCGCTCTGATTATAAGTATCATAATCTATATGCAATAAGCAAAGTACTGCGATCACTGCGATGATCGAAATCAAAAGTGGATTAAAAATCGCCATCTTAAATTTTCTTTTTAAAAGAAGTCCCACCTCATATGCAATCAGGCTGAGCGCCGCGCCAAAAAATATTGAGTTACTCATAAAGTTTGTCATGATTTCTTCTGTCCTTTCTTTCTGTCCATACGAATAACTGCCTGAGTGACACGTCCTGTCACAATCATTACCACAACTGTGGTGATCGCAACGATTAAAATGATTGGCACACATACAGGTTTTAATACTCCCCAGGCTGTCAGAAGTCCGACACCTGCCGGAATAAACATAACCGGCATGGTCTCTATGAGAAATTCAGCTGCTTCTTTTACCTGATCTAATTTGATAATATGAGTTAACAATGCGATCAGCATGATCACCAGTCCATACACACTTGCCGGTACAGGAAGCGGGATCAGAACATGTAATGCCTCTCCCATTGCGGATATCAGTAAAATAATCCAGAATTGTCTTACGTATTTCATTTTCAGTCTCCTCTAATTTCGTTCTTGCTGATGTAGCATGGACGATTTCTCCGTCCACTCCACTTTGCAGAACATTCATCACCACTGTTTCTGGTACAAGTACATCATTTTTGAATAACCGTACCTGGTTCTACGGCACTGAACATCCCAAAAGTTACTGAACTGCCACAGGTTTCATCAGTTCGTTTACCTTATCTTCATACTCCTGTGTTTCCTCCAGAGATGCCCTTCCGGTTCTCTGAATTTTCGTCACACCCGGGTACTGTCCCGGAAAAGATTCCAGCATGATCCCATCGCCGTATATTTTTACTTTATCCCCATTTTCCAATACATCATCAGAAATTAATTTTCCCTTTTTATTGTAAATACCTTCTGCCGGTACTTTTGCATCGAAGATCGTACCATTGTTCAGATCTACAAAAAGTCCGGTTTTCAGAAATTCTCCTGTCTCGATATAGATTGCGGATATCGCGTTTGCTTCCTGCTCCTGCTCTTCCTCTTTTACGATCTGTGCCTGCTTTCCGACCATATTCCAGAAAGCCCCTCCCATCACTGCGAAGATGGCAATCAGAACAACCATACCAATAATGAACTTCCAATCTCGTTCTTTCTTTTCTTTCAAATATTCAACTCCTTTATATTGGTCTAACCAATTACGATTTGTTACGTTTTCTAATTATAACGTATCCTCTGTAAATTGCAAGGCTGATTCCGCTTAAAATCCCTTTGTTTAGCATTATATATGGAAATGTTTTGTAAAAAGTACAAAAAAGTTCCCACAGATTTTTTTATTTTCTGCAGAAACCTTTTTCATAATCTTATCCGCTGTCACAGACATTATCCAAACTTACAAGCTTTTCACATATTTAATAAATTTCTCCACCCTGACGTTTGCAGTATTCATAGAAGCTTTCATTTGCTTCCGGAAACTGTTTTATCCCGGCTGAGATTAATCTCCTGATTGACTGCTACACAGTGAAATTTTCCGGAACTGTCTTTTCCAAAAAGCTGGCAGCAACAACAGAACTCTGAATTTGAATCAGACACTCTCTTTCAAATTACACAGTAGTGATCAGTGCCTCCATATCACCTTCCAGCTCATACTCACCGGAACCTGCTGTGATAAAGATACTGTCACCTTTCTTCACTTCCATGGTCTCGCCACTTGCAGTAACCTTACCTGCCCCGCTCATAACCAGTACACTTACAAAGGAAGTTCCGTCTGCTTCCCCTGTCAGTTTCTTTCTTCTCAGGCCATCCAGAACCACTTTATCTACTGTGAAATATTCGCAGGATGCAACATGCGGTCCGAAATCTCTGTTCTTAGCTGCCGGCTCACGTTTGGTTACCTGAAGAGCTTTCTCTACATGAAGTTCTCTTTCTTTTCCGTCCGGTCCCTTGCGTCCGTAATCGTAAACACGATAAGTAACATTGGAATTCTGCTGAATCTCAGCAATCAGGCTTCCCTCTCCGATTGCATGAATGGTGCCCGGATCAATGAAAAGTACATCACCCTTATGAATCATAACTTTGTTCAGGACTTCCGGTAAAGTGTGATTGCGGATACGTTCTTCGAACTCTTCCTCAGAAACTTCTCTTGCAAATCCGTAGAAAAGACTTGCACCTTCTTCAGCATCCATAACATACCACATTTCCGTCTTACCATACTGTCCTTCATTCTTCAGCGCGTATGTATTGTCAGGATGTACCTGAATAGACAAATCTTTCTTCGCATCAATAAATTTGATCAGAACCGGGAACTGCCCAAAAGACTGGCAGTCTGTTCCCAGAATCTCTTTGCCATTCTCATCAATATACTGCTGAAGAGTTTTTCCTGCACTCTCCCCATTTACGATATAACTTGGTCCGTCCGGATGACAGGAAAGTTCCCAAGACTCTGCCAGAGGATCTTTGTCATATTCAATTCCAAACTCTGTTCTTAATCTTGTGCCGCCCCAGAGATAATCTTTGCAGCTTGGTTTTAATTTCAAAATTGCCATTTGAAAAATCCCTCCATTTATTTTCAGGCACGCCTGAGAGGTTCTCCTGCGTGCCCTTTTTCCTTTATTATCTATCCATTATTTTACCTAAACCAAATAGATATTTCAATATTATTTCTGTAATTAAATCTAATATTCCAGGTTGCTGCTGTATGTTATCAATAACTGAACAACTATCCAATTTACATCTTGCTCATAGCCTGTTCTGAGTAATACTGAATCCAGACAATTACAGTTCTACAACCGCCTTGGATAATGCTTCCAGTTTCTCTGTCGCATCCTGTGCATCTGCGCCTTTTACGCCTGCATAATATTTAATCTTCGGCTCTGTTCCGGAAGGTCTTACGCAGAACCATGCGCCATCTTCCAGCTCAAAGTACAGAACATTGGATTCCGGAAGTGACAGTACAGAAGTCTCTCCTGTTGCGATATCTGTGTCTACTTCCTTCGCAAGTTTCAGAGCCAGTGTAAATGCATTCTTATCTTCCGGATTCGGATAGCTTACTGTCGGGAAATCTCCGTCAGGAAGTTCCTGCTCTTTGATGGCTTCCGGGCGGAGAACCAGTTTCTTAAGAGCTTCCATATATTTATCATCGATCTCTTCACCGATCACTTCGTAAAGACCTGCTGCCTTTGCATCTTCCTCGGACATTGTCTTCACCTGAGCGAAATCTGTGATCGCCTGAACTTCTGTGATGATCTGTTTATCCTTAGGAGCTGTGATCTGTGCGCCGTCCTCCCAGTAAACTTTGTATCCGTTGTACTGTGGCGGATTGTGGCTTGCAGTTACTACCACACCAGCTGTGCAGCCTAACTCACAAAGTGCGAAAGAAAGCATTGGAGTCGGACGCAGAGATGGGAAAATGTATGCCTTGATTCCGTTCACAGCCATACAAAGAGCTGTCTCTTTGGCAAATTCCGGTGACATATGTCTGGAATCAAATGCGATGGCAACACCCTTAGCCTAAGCATTCTCTTTGATGATAAAGTTTGCCAGTCCCTGAGTTGCTTTTCTTACTGTATAAATGTTCATACGGTTTGTACTGGCACCGAGAATTCCTCTGAGTCCGCCTGTACCAAACTCAAGATCTTTGTAGAAGCGTTCTTTGATCTCCTGTGGATCATCTGCGATGGCTTTTAATTCAGCTCGTGTGTCTGTGTCAAAATACTCATCTTCGCACCAACGCTGGTATGTATTGTTCATAATCAGCTCGCAGCGCTGTTTTACACAGTCAGGAGAACGATGCGGATCTCTTGGTGTGTTGAACAGATAATCTTCCAGTTTATCAATTGTAGTTGTCGCTACGTGCATTCTTGTATCACAGGATGCATAGTAGATATAAACATCTCCGTTATCTTTTGCAATTGCACCGTTTGTAAATACTACGTTAGAAACATCTCCGACTCTCTCTTTTCCAAGCGGAACAAGAAATACACCGGATGGCTCAGCGATCACTTTGGACGGATCATTTAAATCTGTTCCGAATACATAGAGAACATAACGAAGTCCTGCTGCTGTATTTCTTACACCGTGAGCAATATTGATCCAGCATTTCTTACCTCTGATCGGCACTGCACCTGCACCGTTCTTGGACTCTGTCAGAGGATGATAAATTCTCTTGCTGATAATCTTCTCTTCATCGATCACTGCATGCTCAATATCGTCACAAAGACCAAATCCGATTCCTCCGTCGATTCCTGTATCGCTCTCTGCTACTGCAAAGAAAGATTTACGGTCATTTCCCTCTACGCGGACAACCAGATAATATTTTCCGTTCAGCTCAATAGCACCGGAATTCATCACTGCATTGATTCCGAGACGTTCCTGAAAATTGGGGTTTGTCTTCGGATTCAGGTCATATCTCCATTCAACCGGCGCAAATTCTCTTGTCAGTACCGGATACTCATAACGATCATAAATTCCATGATAAAAATCTGTTTTCTGATTTTTTCTTGCGATCAGTTTTTCTACTTTCGCTTTTTCAACGTAATACTATTTATTCAGCATTTTTCATCCTCCTTATTACTTCCATACACATACGCCCGTTGTGATACGGGCATTTCCATGGTTCTACAATAGGTCCGTCTCCAGGTGTGTGGTCTTCCTTTACATACCAGAACCACTCAGAACCTTCTCTTGGATCCAACATATAAGTTTTAATATAATTCCATTCATCCTCTGCTGCCTGTAAATATTCCTTTTTCTCCGAATCCTTCTGATATCTGTTCAGGAAGCCGATCACTGTCTCTGCCTGCACCCACCAGATTCTCCTCGTATCATTGACCCCGTTTTCACATTCATTCATCAGAGAATGATCCACAAAAGCTCTGTGATAAATATTTTCTGCAATCTCTGTTGTGATCGGTGTGATCTTCGCAGTATATTTTTCATCATCCAGTACTTCCAGACCTCTGTCCATCAGCCAGGAAGTCTCTATATCATGTCCATAGGAATACAGATCAATCAGACTGTTCCAGGTTCTGTCAAAAAATACTTCCTGTCTGCCAAGTTCTTTGTTATATACCTTATCTGCAAAAAGATCCATCATAAAACGAATCCTGTCTCCTGTAAACGGATCCTTTGTCACGCGGTAAAACTCTGTATATGCTTCAAAAACATGAAGAAGTGTGTTCATTGTTTTCTCTGCGATAACACCATTTTCAGAAAGCTTGTCATTCTCTTCCGGCTCAAATTTGCGGTTAAAAGCTTCCAGATATCCATACTCATCCGTACATCTGTCCTCGATCACCTTCTGAAGACCTCTGGCAATCTCCAGTGCTTCCTTGTTTCCTGTTGCATCATAATAGGAAGAGAGAGCATAAATTGCGAATGCCTGATTATAGGTATGCTTCGTTGTATCTGACGGTTTCCCGTCATAAGTGACTGACCAGAACATGCCACCATATTCTCTGTCCAGACATTTCTCCTTCAGAAATGCATAGGCATGATCTGCATCCTCTTTCAGTTTTTCTTCTCCAAGTGTCATATAGGCATTGGCAAAAAACCACAGGATTCTGCTGTTTAAGATACATCCCTTTTCATAATCCTTTTGCACCTTAAGGTCATAACCCATGTAGCCATAAAAACCGCCGTATTCTTCATCCCTCAGGTTTTCCCAGAAAGGGATCAGCTTCTGTGTTAATTCCTCTTCAATCTCCTTCACAAATGTACCCATTTTTCTCCTCCTGTCATTCTGTTCTGATATTTTCTGGTTTGATTGTACCACGATTAACTTAATTATCAACATTTAATTGCTTAAAAAAGTGGTTTTTGAAAAACCACAAATATTTAAGTTCTGTTTTTGTATATTTTCACAACAAAAAAGCTCACAAGCAAACCAATTTTCTTGATTTTCCTGCGAGCTACAATTATTAACGCTTAATCTTTAATAGATTATTTTTTATGTTTCATATTCCTATATTTAATTTTTCATTTAGTTTTTCAACTTTCTCTACAGCTTTTCTGTACACTTTCCTTTTCTACGATTTTTCCTGAAACAATACTTAAGCCTCGTCCTGAATCCGGATTCTTAATCTGTTTCAGTGCCTTTTCCAGTGCTACTTTTACCATTACCAGGGTATTTACCTCATAACTGGTAATCTTTTTATCCGGGAATCCAGGATACAGGTAATTATCGAAACCGACTACAGAAATATCCTCCGGTACACGATATCCCTGTTTCTCCAGTTCCAGAATCAGTATTCCGGCAGTAAGGTCACAATTGCATACAAAGGCTTCCGGCATATGCTGTGGCAGCTTAATATGCGTAGAACCTTTTTCATCACGGTCTTCGATCAGCCATTCCTCCGGAAGAATCTGTCCATGTTCTAACTGAGCTTTATAAAAACCACAGTAACGATCCATGATACTGCTGGTGGCATGAATAGAACCAACATAAGCCATCTTTGTAAACCCCTGTTCAAACAGATATTCAGTCATCAGATACATACCATAAAAATTGTCCGCAATAACTGCATCTTTAGCCAGTTCTTTGTCATAAAAATCCAGAAATATCACCGGCATATCTGTATGTTTCTTCATAAAATGAATATATTCCCTGCTGATTTCCCCCATTACAATCAGAGCATCCACAGTATGCTCTTCCTGAATTCTCGGAAGGATGAAATTCTCCTCCATATCCCACTTCAGTATTTCCACTGCAGCCATGCAATTCTTATCAGTAGCAACCAAAGCAAGCTCCTGATACATTTTCCAGTAAAAAGTAGTATATGTAGCCAAATATCTCTCAGAAATAATAACACCGATATTGTGCAGACCGCCTTTGTTGCGTTCACGCTTGGCTGCTGCCGTCATCTGATGATAACCCAGCTCATCTGCCACCTTTTGGATTTTCTCCCGCATCTCATCACTAACGCCCTTATTGCCGGCCAGAGCATTATGAACAGTTACAGTGCTGACTCCTACCTTTGCGGCAATATCAGCCATTCTTACTTTTCCCATTACATTATATGTCCTTTCTTATCCCTTTACTCAGTCACTTTCACAAAATGATACAATTTACCCGTGACATGCTCTCGCTACTTAAATCTTACAGATTTTGAAGTGGGAGCTTCCTGCTCAATTGCCCTTCAGGG
>ERZ791899.172-NODE-172-length-92874-cov-27.896519_pt1 | contig 92874 bp, 84 predicted proteins | sample MGYA00510151_ERZ791899 | MGnify/ENA primary metagenome ERZ791899 (study PRJEB30046, sample SAMN00792118) | human gut metagenome | study: EMG produced TPA metagenomics assembly of the A metagenome-wide association study of gut microbiota in type 2...
CTGATACGCAGATTAACAGCGTAGCCAAAGCATACATTCACGATGATAACTTTGGTAGCTTTGGAAGTGAACTTAATATGTGGAAGTTCTATAACCTGCTTACAGGAGCTAACAAGTCAAGCTATATTGATTCATTCTTAGACCGTTCTTTAAATGCTACTGAAATGGCAACAGGAATCAATGCGGCTTTGCATGGAGATGAGCGTTACAAATGGTTCATTGATTAAATGGGCTTATTGATTGAGAGAGGAAAGGGCAGCTATTCAGTTAGTTGTCCTTTCTTTATATCTAACAACCTATTAAAACTTAGAGTTATGAATAAACAGATAGACAGACTTATAGAACATATCAGAGAATTGGAAGCCCGTTTGGGAGAGGTGGATAACAACCTTAGATACATAAAGGTAGTACAGGCATTGAAACACTCTTTAGAGAAGTTGGATAATATGCTGAAAGATAATACTACATTACAAAAGGAATATCAAGCAATATATCTAAGCTACTTCTATACAGGTTGTGGATTCTCCTTTTATGATAGAGTGTGCAACTCCATCTTGGACTATAAATATGGGAACAGACCATTTTAAGGAATACTATATATAATAAGGTGTGGAATGTCTTAATAAGATGTTCCCACCCTAAATATATTCACTTTGGATAAGAATAAATGTTTCTTTAGTAATCAGTGAGTTAGTAAATCCAACTCAAAATTAATATTCACTTCTATTCGTTTCATTATAAAACAGAACATTATGTCACTCAAATATTCAAGCACAACCGCAGACTATCTTGTTTGGTCTGATGCAATGAATCTCATAAGGAAGTTAGCCAAAGACGAGAATTATAAAATCTCACTTCTAATAGCTTTGGGGTGTTTCACAGGATTAAGAATATCTGATATTCTATCTCTAAGGTGGAAACAGATATTAGATGCTGACGAGTTTACAGTAATTGAGAAGAAGACAGGCAAGGTAAGGACTATCAGACTAAACCCACAATTACAGCAGCATATTAAAGAGTGCTACGAGCATATAAATCCAGTTGGAATAAATGCACCAATCTTAGTAAGTCAGAAAGGCACTATCTTCACAGTTCAGAGAATCAATATCATTCTTAAAGAGGTGAAGAAGAAGTACAGATTAAAGATTAAGAACTTTAGCTGCCATTCTCTTAGAAAGACATTTGGCAGGCAGGTCTATAACATGAACAGTGATAACGCAGAGTTGGCATTAGTAAAGCTGATGGAACTGTTCAACCATAGTTCTGTTGCCATTACTAAAAGATACTTGGGGTTAAGGCAAGAAGAAATCTTACAGACTTATGACTGTTTGAGTTTCTAATGAATTGGGACAGGATTATTAAGATTCATCTTTATAGTGGTCTGAATGGTTCTGTCCCAAATTCATGAAATATTGAGCTTAGACACATCTAAAGTCCAATCTTGGCAGTTTGGCATTTCAGCCTTATAGAAGTAAGTCAATTCCATAAGTTTACAGAGTTTAGAACTATTTCAACTCTTATTAATCATGTTACAGGTAGCACTTCTTGAATATCCAACAATATGCTGACTTAAAGACGGTAATTCAAGGTGGGTAAGAATATTCAGAATTTAGTCCTTATATGGGGAGAAGTGAATTTGATACCCACATGGATTTAGAGAGTTCAGATGCTATTCTGCTTAAATATCTTATTCAGACTATGTTTGAGGGCATAGAATTTACTATTAATCCACACTTCATACCTAATGATTTAAAACCTTTCATTATCTTTGCATCAATTCCAATGAACTAATGAGATAGGGAGTTGGAAGGACATATTTAACGAAAGGTGTTATTGAAATTATCTTCTACTAACAAATTCTCGCAAAATTTGAAAGACTGTGAAGATGGTAGCAATAGCACCCCACCATTTGATATATACCTACCTTATATGTTCTATAAGGCTTTAGATATTGTCAAAATTGGTGTGGGTGGCTATTGTTTTATCCACAGTCAAGGCAATGCGAGAAGCCAGTTAGTAGGATAAAGCAAATAGTGTTCCCACACCTTTTTATTTTAACAGCTTATCCATAAGGAACAGGTGGGCATAAATTTAACAATAGCATGGCTCTTCAAGGATATTATACACCATATCCTCTACCTACAAATATAGAAAATCAGGAGGAAGCATGGAATATTCCTTTTGATAGAAACTCTTCTAGACAGGAATTTAATAAAAGACCTACCACAGAGATAGATTATAAATGGAAATTATACTTGAGCTTCCATTTTACAGATGTGTACCCTGATACTAAATTAGAATATAGATGCAGATTGGATAAGGAAGCTCCGATTGGATATTATACTAATAGACTTAAAGTAAGAATACCTACAATCTGCCATAAGGAATTTGTAACCGACCCTTATGATGAAAGATATAAAAAATCAATAAGCCTTGCAGAACAATTGCGTAGCAAGCACTATAAGAATGTGGGAAGTGGGCATGAAGACACTCCATATAATGTAAAAGGATATGATTATATCATATTTGAGAAGACATTCATGTTTATCAAATTGTTAAATTGCTCTAGTGGGCAAAAGTACAGATATCTATTACCTGCAATACTTACTCAGAAATGCACTGCCATTGTTGAACAGACAAGAGCATATTACCCTAAAACCGCAAGTGGAACTATAAACAAGGCTTTAGATGAATTTATAAGAAGAAAGCATAATCCAACACAAAAAGAAGTAACAGACTTTTTAGTTAACTTGATATGGGATAAAGAGATTTATCTCTCAGAAGAACCATCATTCTTAGCCAAGACATATGAAACTCAATATGAACAAATTAGAGGACATCTTACTCTTGTACCACATAGCTTTGAACAGGAAACGACATTCGTCAAAGCCAATTTTATTGCCAATACAGATACAAATGCAATCCTTTCAAGCATTGGATATATTAGATAACTTAATAATAAAATATAATGAAAGCATTTAGATTATTAGCAACCTCATTATTGGTTGCATTAAGCATGGGAGTTAGTTCCTGTGGGGGTGATGAATTGGATAGAGAACCCATATCAATTCCAACAGAACCCAGCATCTTAGAGAAAATGGATAAAGCCTTTGCTGAATATATTGGTGATTACTCCAATATAACCTGTAGATATTATCAAGAGGGAGAATCATCCATTCTCTTTGCAGGATTGAAGAATCAACGCCTGTGGTTTGCTGAATATGAGAAGACAGAAGCTAAAGGAATCAAACTTGAATGGACTGATATAGAGAAGACAGATACCATTCAGCTGCTATACAAAGGATATGGAGAATATGAAACCTTATATGTCAAACACGTAATCCCTTTAGTCCATAAAGAAACGAGTACAGGCAATATTGTAACATTCAATATTGGAGGTAGATTTCAGACTATCTTCACAAGTAATCATAAGACTAAACGGACTCAGTTGCAATATGACAACACTAAAAATGGAATCGCCCGTAGTTGGTACAAGGAATCAGTTTTTATAGCTGACTGTTGTTATTCCCATGAAGGAGATACTATTTATACTACTAAATCCAAACCATCATTTGATGAGAATGGAAATCCTGCTGACATTTCATTACTCTCTTACGAAGAAGGGATTAAACTTAGTGATAGTTTCATTAGTAAGTACAACTTCAAAGAAGGGAAATCAATGTGGGGGACTAATATTGTTGCCCCATTTGATGTACCTTCTGATGCAAAGAGAAGCTATACACTTCTTGACAGCACTACCAACATTTGGGAATATAAATGTGAAGTCACATTCTATGATGGCACTAAGAAGGACTTTACATTTAAAATCAATATAGATAATGGTAAAATCATCAATAACGTCACAGGCATTACATTGAATGAAACTTCTAAAGAGTTGGATATTATTGATACATTCCAACTGATAGCTATCATTGAGCCAGCCAATGCAACCAATACAAATATAATATGGAGCAGTTCTAATGAGGAAGTGGCTACGGTTAATCAGAAGGGATTGGTAACAGCCAAGTCAATAGGAGAAGCCGTAATCACTGCAACCACAGAGGACGGTAATTTTAAAGCTACAGCAACAATAAAGGTACTAAGCCCTAAATACATTACTCAAGTAAAGTCTGATAATGGAAACTATTCATATAATATGTCACTAATCTATGCTAATGGCAAACTAAGTAATTATATTTGGAAGTACAATAACGGAGATTATGAGTTCAACCAAAAAATAGACTATAGTGGTAAGAAAGTAATCATGAGTGGAATAGTGGACGGGGAGGATTGTGTGCAAACTTACACCTTAAATAGTGAAGGATATGCAACATCATGCAGCATCCCAGATTATGAGGGGAAAGCTATTGAAATATCATTCGAGTACTCAGAAGAAGGTTATCTAATCAAAGCTATTGAGATTATTAAACTTCCTAATGAAACGAGAAGTAACACCTATTCCTTCACATACTCCAAGGATGGTGATATAATACAAGGAAACGAAAGTGATATATCTGGAGCTGGTAGCCTTTACACTCAAACTTATAGTAGTCGTATCAATAAGTCTGGAATAATGGATTATGCAATGTCTCAATTACTTTTCAATTATCAAACAGCATTCTATTGTGGATTATTAGGTAAGTCTTGTAAGCATCTACCAAGCTCTTGTAAAGAAACAGAAATCCATGAAAACGGATGGTGGTCTAAGACTTATGAATTCATCCATGAACAAGATAGCAATAGCTATGTAACAAAAACAGTAATCTCAGATAGTGACGGAGATTCAGAGGTACTGACCTATACTTATGATAAATAGTGCACAATACAGAATCAATATTCATTTAATTAACAAAAACGATGAAAACATTAAGATTAATTGGAATGACCTTGTTAATGGTCATGTTAGCTGTAAACTTTACAGCATGTAGTGATGATGAAGATGAACAGACAATCATTGAACAAGCCAACCTTATAGGTAAATGGCAGTCCACTTGGGAGAAGATTCACAAAGTGGAGAATGGCAAAGAAGTGATTACCTCTGATGAAGCCTATACCAATGGCTTATGGGAGTTCAAGGCTGACGGTACTTGCATAGAAGGCTATGCGGGCGGTGGACATATAGAAACAAGTCGCTGGTCTTTGAAAGACAATAAGCTGACTATCTCTTACGATGATGGTTATTCAGATGTTCTTACCGTCAATGAGCTTACAGCTAATAAATTGGTTCTCGCCTTTGAGGATTGGGATAATACGGATGACGGCGGTTTAGAGTTGGACGATATTACTACGACCACCTACAAGAAGATTAACTAATTGCCAAACTAATTTAAGGCAGAGCAGCATTTGAGGAAACTCTTATGCTGCATTTTTATATAGGAACTATTGCCCTAATCAAATCAAAGAGCTATCTTTGTAACATAGGTTCTACCTATAACGTGATAATAATATATTGTTAAACATTTCTCATGTTACAGCAAAGTTAAACCAAGAGTTAAACCAGCATAAAGAAACCGATAACAAGGGTTCTCATTAAGAGCAGCTAAACGGCAGTAGCTCAGTTGGTAGCTGACGAAGGCGAAGCCTTTGGCAGCCGCAGAAGAGCATTAGCCTTCCAAGCTGAGGGTCGCGGGTTTGAGCCCCGTCTTCCGCTCTTCTGAAAATCAGATAGTTATCGCAAGATTTCTATCTGATTTTTGTTTTTAGAGAATGCTGAATCTGCACGAAACTATGCGGTTGAAGTCAACCAAGAAGTCAACCAAAAATTTTATGAGTGCAGCAATCAACGTAGTGTGCTACAAGTGGAAAACTTTAGCAAATGGAGAATCCCCCTTAATGGTAAGAGTAGCCAAAGGCGGCAAACGGACTATGCAGAGTTTAGGCATATCCGTCAATCCTAAATATTGGGACTTCACACGAAACAAACCTAAGCCTAACTGCCCTAACAAAGAGTATATTCAAAAGATTATCTTGGATAAACAACGAGAATTACAGCAGCGAATGTTAGAGTTGAATGTCGAACAGAAAGAATATACCACTACTACCCTACTCAATAATGAGAATACCAAGTTTGAACTGAAAACCGTTAGTGAGTTCTACCACGAATTGATAGAGCAATACACACGTGAGGATAAATGCGGCAACCGTCTTATCTACAAAAGTTCGTTCAACTCGCTTAAAGTGTTCACGAAAGGCAAAGTAGATATACCTTTCAGTGACATAGATGCTTCTTGGCTTACCCAATATGAGAAGTGGCTACGTTCCAAAGGCAATAAAGAAACTACTATAAGCCTAATGTTTCGCACGCTCCGAAGTACATACAATAAAGCAATCAAAGCTAAGTGCGCCCGGAAGTCCGATTATCCGTTTGACGAATATAAAATCAACAAGTTCGACACTACTACTCAAAAGAGAGCCATTGCCAAAGCAGACGTACTGAAATTCACAACAGAGGTGCAGCCTATTGGAAAGCAACAGTATATGGAGTTGAGTAAAGACATATTCGTGTTCAGTTATCTATGCGGTGGAATCAATTTCACAGACATAGCCAATCTAACAAACGAGAATATTCAAAATGGCAGGTTACACTATATTCGTCAAAAGACAAAAAAGCTAATCAAAATAGGAATACCGCAGGAAGCCATGCAAGTAATAGAGAAATATTCAAAAGAGAGTAAAGGCTATCTGTTTCCGATTTTGGATAGCAAGATACACAAAACCGCCTTACAAAAGCAGAACAGAATACATAAGATACTGGGAAAGGTCAATAAGAACTTGAAACTGCTTGCCGCAAATTTAGGCGTTGAAGCTAATATAACAACCTATGTGGCAAGACATTTTCAATCTTCTTTCTTTTTGAAAATGTGCAACTTACAAGAAATTGTTTTTTAATAGGTAACGATTTAGAAACGAGCGAAGTTCTCACTCTTGTTACATTTTGCATTAAATCAAAAGAACGCCTTATCTGAATGCAAAGGTACAAAAAATCATAGAATAATAATTCGATTTTTTACAAATATCTTTTCCTATTGGAATTACCCCAAAATAATGAAGACGAGTAGTCATTTATATTCAATGACACTTGCATTTTTCAGACCGAAACCTGCGGATGAAAGCAGAGGCTTCAAGATTTGAATTGAATTTAGGGAAGTGAAATCGCTTCCCTAAGTTTTATAACCGCTTGATGAGCTTTGCCGGATTACCGCCTACAATAGTGTTGTCTTCCACATCTTTGGTGACAACCGCTCCTGCAGCGACTACTGCATTTTCTCCTATCGTGACACCGGGCAGGATGGTTGCTCCTGCGCCTATCCAACAATTACGTTTCAGATGGACGGGCTTGCAGGTAAGGACGGCATGGTCATAGAGGTCGTGATTGTTGGAGATAAGTTGCGCATTGGCTGCAACCTTCACATCATCTTCAATGGTAATTCCTCCGGCTGCCATAAAAAGGGAGTTGTTCATCACTACTACATTCTTGCCAATCCTTACTTTATTGCCACGCACTACAGTGACAGGAGGCATCACACGACTGTTCTCGCCGATATTGCCCATGAACAACTCTTTCACCAACGCATCGTATTCTTCGGTATAAGGCATCGTGTGATTGATTTTGAAACATAACTGTGCGCAGCGTATTCCTTCTGCCGGATCAGCCTCTTCGGGCTTGCGCATATCTATTCTAAATTCTTCCATCGGATATTTACTTGTTTATGATTGAACTAAACATCTACAAATACAAAGCAACCGATGAAGTGACTCTCCACCGATTGCTTTTTATGAAAAAGGGACATTATTTGATTTTAGCACCGTCCTTGAATGCCTTACCGACTACATCGCCCAGTACACGATAGGAATGAGAGGCTGAGTCATAGGAAATCGGCTGCAATTTGCCTAAATCCACCTTGCCTTGTACATCCAATATCGACTCGTCAGCCAACATGTTGACAATCTCACCCACAACGTGCATCTCGCCCAATGCTTCCTGCATTTCTACAACCTTGCATTCAAGTGTTAGAGGATATTCGTCAATGACCGGAGCATTGACAAATGCGCTACGGGTAACGTGTACTCCGGCTTTTTCGATTTTGTTCTCCTTTCGCCCCGATACAAGTCCGAAATAGTCGGACAATACCAGCGTATCAACGGTGGCAATGCTTAATGTGAACGCTTCGGTATGCTTCAGGTTCTCGGTGGTCTTGTGGTTCAGCGAGAGATTCAATGCGACATGGTGATAGCCACACTGACCGCCCCAAGCCACATTCATGGCATTGGGCGTTCCGTGTTCATCGTAAGTCGCCACAATCAGTACGGGCAGCGGAGCGACTACGGGAGTGTTTTCTAAGTTCTTCTTCATGGCTTACCTCCATCCCATAAACATACGTGCCGTTTCCGCATCGTGGTGGTCGAAGAAAAGGCTTTTGCCGGTGTCAAGCGTGGCGATAGCCGCCATATCCTCGTCGGAGAGCGAGAAGTCGAAAATGTCGATGTTCTGACGCATCCGTTCGATGTGTGTCGATTTGGGAATGATTATCACACCACGCTGGATGAGCCAACGCAAGGCTACCTGTGCCACGCTCTTGCCGTATTTCATACCGATTTCAGCCAACTTCATATTAGTGAAAAGACCGTTACGACCCTCTGCGAACGGTCCCCACGACATTATGTGCGTGCCGAATTCCTCCATGATTTTCTGCGCCTCTATCTGCTGGTCAAAGACATGGGTTTCCACCTGATTGACAGCCGGAACGATCTCCATGTTGCTGGCAATGTCGATGAAGTGGTCAGGGTAGAAGTTGCTCACACCGATGGCACGTAGCTTGCCTTCCTTGTACGCTTCCTCCAATGCCCGGTATGCGCCGTAACGGTCACAGAAAGGCTGGTGCAGGAGCATAAGATCAATGTAGTCCGTCTGCAACTTGCGCAGACTTTCGTTGATGGAGGCTTTCGCTTTCTCGTAGCCGTAATTGGAAATCCATACTTTCGATACAAGGAAAATCTCCTTGCGGTCGATTCCGCTCTTGCTGACAGCATTGCCTACGCCTTCTTCGTTGTGGTAGGCTTGCGCCGTGTCAATCATGCGGTAGCCCACGCTGAGGGCATCGCTTACACAACGCTCGCACTCGGCGGGCGAAACCTGATAGACGCCGTAGCCCATCTGGGGCATTTCAACGTCGTTGTTTAATTTTACTGTATTCATTGTTTTATCCATTTTTTGATTTCTTCCGATTTTGCAGGCAGTCGAAGCCCTTTTCTGATTTTCAGTGAAGGATAACCTTTCTGCAGTGTAACATCGGCTTCCGACATAGGACTTTCGTAAGACGTGCAGAAAGGAAATATCACCTTGCCTTTCAACTGTTCACCGTAATTATCAAGGAAAGTGCGGATTACTGCCGGTTCCTCGTGCCACCAGATTGGGAAACCAACAAATACCGTATCAACCTTTGCAAAGTCTATGTCAATCGGCTTGATTGCCGGGCGAAGCGACTGGTTGAGGTGTTCCTGCGTACAACGGGACTGTTTGTTTGTCCAATTTACATCTTCCGATGAATAGGGCTGTTCCGGCAAGAGCCTTATCATTTTGGCTCCCGTCACTTCTGCAACTTGTTTGGCGGCAAGTTCGGTGTTACCGGAATGTGTGAAATATACGATTACCGATTTCATGTTATTATCAATTTTTGTCTGAGCCTGTGCCATACTGCCTGATATGGCTAACGCCACGGTCATAGCATAGATGTATTTGAATATGTTCATAATTATCAGGATTATATGTTATTCAATTAGTCCGATCTCTCTGAGCCATGATGAAATGTTCTGTTCGTTGATTCGTCCGCTTGTCAGTCCCTCTCCTGTCAGATGTGCGGCATCGGGCGTGAGTTCCACGATACGTGCCAGCGTTTCGTCACGGTAGGTTGATGCGTAGGTACAGAACGGAACAACGGTCTTTCCCTCGAAATCATAACTTTCCGCAAAAGTACAAATAATCATCGGTGTAGTCCACCACCATACGGGACAACCGATGAATACCGTATCGTAGTCCTCCCAATTTTCCACCGTTGCGGCAATCGCCGGACGGGCATCGTTGTTTTTCTCTTCGAGTGCAACCTCGGTACAAGGAGTGTATTCGGTCGGATAAGGCACTACCGGCTCGATGCGGAACAAGTCGGCTCCGGTTTGGCGGACAATCTCCTGCGCCATGCGCTGCGTCGTGCCGCCCCAACTGAAATAGGCTACCAGTATTTTGCTGTCGCTGTCCGGGGTGTCTGGATTGTCTCCGGGTTGATCCGGGTCATCGGGATTCTCCGGATTGTTCGGGTCATCGGGTACATCCTCTCCTCCGTCATCCGGCTTTTCGGGATTTTCGATATCCGGTGTCTGGGGCTCATTCTCATCTTCGGGCGAACAGGCTCCGAATGTTACGATGGCCGCAGCCATCATCAGGTAAATCAGGTACTTTTTCATATCTACATTATTGTTTATTGATTGTTTTTGCAATTCTCCGGATGCAAAGTTAGATACGTCCGTTCATACCGGCGGAACAAAAAATACGGCTCGAATTACCATTTTTTCAGAAAATGACAGCGAGGCTCGACAATTTCTGTATCGGACGGATGCAAAAACCGAAATAAGTGTAGTTTCAACCGAATTTCTTGTAAAGCCTGCCCGAAAGGTTCTCTCTACTTTTGCAACATCGGACAAAGACAACGTATTACATTAAATAGATAAAGAAATGAAAAAGAAAATCATTACCGGACTTATGGTGTTGGCTTCGATGATCGGCAGCACCTCTTTCGCGCAGGATATTTATAAGACTGCCGCCAATGTACCGATGGTACAACTCAACAACGGTATTCTGATGCCGCAATTCGGACTTGGAACGTTCCTTCAGCCCTCGGATGCCGTGTGCGAACAGTCGTGCTTGACGGCCTTGAAGGCAGGTTACCGTCATATCGATACCGCCCATGCTTATAACGATGAAGCCGGTGTAGGCCGAGCCGTGAAAGAAAGCGGTATTCCGCGCGAGGAAATATGGATTACGTCGAAACTGTGGCCTACGGAATACGGTGAGGGTAAGACACTGAAAGCCATCGATGAGATGTTGGAGCGTATGCAACTGGAATACATAGACCTTTTGTATGTCCACCAGCCTGTGGGCGACTTCGTGGGTGCATGGAAAGATATGGAGAAAGCCGTGGCGATGGGCAAGGTGCGTGCGCTGGGTATCAGCAATTTCGATGCGAGCGATGAGGTGTTCGAGAAGATTATGAGCGAATCCACTGTAAAACCTGCCGTGCTTCAAATCGAATGTCATCCGTATGCCCAGCGGCTGGCCATGCGCGAGAAGGTGAAGCCCTACGGCATCCACATCACCTGCTGGTTCCCGTTGGGTGGCGCGATGTCGAACGGTGCACTGTTCAAGGATCCGACCATCATTGCCATTGCTAAAGCCCACGACAAAACTCCGGCGCAGGTTATACTCCGCTGGCACATGCAGGAAGGTTTCTCTGCCATTCCCGGAGCATCCAATCCCGATTACATCAAGGAGAATATCGAGATTTTCGATTTCGAGCTGACCGACGAGGAGATGGCGCAGATGCGTGGACTGAACAAGGAAAAGCGTTTCTTCAATATGCCTTTGGAGGAAAAGGAACGCGCCTACATTGGCAAGATGCAGATTCCGACACAACATAAGTAGTTGTAACCTTAAAATTATAGAAATGGACAATTTTATTTATCAATATCCGATCAAACAGTATTTCGGTGCGGGGTGCGCCGAAGAAGCGATTAAGACAGAACTGAAAAAGGTGGGCGAAAACGTGTTGCTGGCTTATGGCGGCGGTTCGTTGAAACGCACGGGACTTTACGATAAACTGCGGACATGGTTGGAGGCATCCGACAAGAATGTAACGGATTTCGGCGGCATTATGCCTAATCCGACCTACGCCAAAGTACAGGAAGGGGCACAGCTTGTCCGGGAAAACAACATTGATTTTATCCTTGCTGTCGGAGGCGGATCGGTCATCGACTGCTGCAAGATTGTCTCTGCACAAGCCTTACTGGACGAAGATATCTGGGATATGTGGTATGTTGGGCATCGCCTTCCGACGGAATTTATTTCGATGGGGGCTGTCGTAACCGCATCCGGCACTGGAGCGGAACAGAACAACGGAGCTGTGATTACCCACGAGGAGAAAAAGTTGAAACAGCCACTTTTCGGTGCGTTCCACTCTTTCGCCGTGTTGGACAGCGATCTGACGAAAACCGTGCCCATGAAACAGGTAATCAGTGGTGCATTCGATACCCTTTCGCACTGTATGGAGACTTATATGGGCAAACCGCAGGCAACGAATCTCTCGGATGAAATCAACGAAGCGGTGATGCGGAACGTGATAACGAATCTGCGCCGTCTCATCCGGAATCCCGATGACGACTTTGCGCGCGGAGAACTGATGTGGGCTTCGGCGATGGCCGAAAACGGGATGCTGAAACTTGGCAAGCAAACGGACTTTCAGTGTCACATGATAGAACATGCTGTAGGAGCCTATACCGATTGTAATCACGGACAGGGCTTGGCAGTGATTCATCCCGCGCTCTACCGTCGTTTACTGGAAGCCGGCAAAGAAAAACTGGCACGTATGGCGGAAACCGTATGGGGCGTGAAAGGCACGACAATCGAAGAGACCGCCATGCGGGGTATCGAGGCTCTGGAAGCGTTTATCCGTGAAATCGGACTTCCTACTCATTGGAGTGAAATGGGTATTACGGACGAAAGTATGCTCCGTGCCGCTGCCGACACGTGTTTCATCACTCCTGGGTGCTGTCGTCAGCTCACCAGAGATGAAATCTTCGAACTGTTGATGGAACGGATGTAATGTTATAAATCAATATACTGAATAAAAATGAAAAAGAGATATTTTATCGGCAGTACGCTGGTAATTGCCTTATGTGCTATTGTCCTTTGCGCTTTTGCCGATCAAGAGCGTACGGATGCTTCCGAAGCGGTCGTGTCCGAACGGCCGATACCAACTACTGTTTCCCGTACCGGGGGCAAAGTTCTCGTGGCTTATTTTTCCGTGCCCGAAACCGATGTCGTGGATGCTTCTTCGGGGGCAAGCCGACTGGTATCGGACGGAAAGTTGCAAGGGAATACCGAATATGTGGCGGCTGTTATCCGCGAAGCTACCGGCGGTGACCTTTTCGAGATAAAGACGGTGCATACTTATCCCGGTACGCACAAGGAACTTATCGACGCAGCCAAAAAGGAATCGGACGAGGATGCCCGTCCTGCATTGGCTACCCACATCAAGAATCTGAACGAGTACGATGTCGTGTTCGTCGGGTTTCCCAACTGGTGGTACGATATGCCCCAACCGCTCTATACGTTTTTTGACGAGTATGATTTCAGTGGCAAGACCGTCGTTCCGTTCTGCACGCATGGCGGCAGCCGTTTCTCGGATGCTATCAAGACTATCCGCGAGATGGAGAAAGGGGCGACCGTCCTTGATGGCTATGCCATTGCCCGCGACCATGTAAGCAGCTCCAAAGACGGGATACAGAACTGGCTGAAGAAAATCGGGATGACGGAATAGGAATGTAAATCCATGCAGGACGTTCTTCCGACATACCCGTCCGGGAGAACGGCTTTTGTACATCGGGGAAAAGAAAACTACCGTAAAAATCGCATTACGTCCCGTAATTTCTGTAAGACTGCTCTTGGGGGTATCATCTACCTTTGCAACAGACAATAGATTACAATAATATTTAAGAATCAGAGATATGAATGAGGATAATAAAATCACCCGCCGGGATGCTTTGAAGCGCATGGGAGCTACCGTAATTAGCGGAGCGGTCGCTTCTTCGGGCTTGCTCTCACTGGCATCCTGCGAGGAAAAAAAGAACAAACGCATTATCTTTTATTTCACCGGAACGGGCAACAGCCTCCATATCGCCCGCCAACTGGCCGAAGAGCATACGGAACTGTTGAGCATTCCGCAGATGGTGAAACGTGGAAAGTATGACTTCGAGGCAGACGAAATCGGCATCGTCCATCCCATCTATGGGCACATGCCACCCTATATGGTCCGGCAGTTCATCCAAAAAGCGAAGCTGAAAGCCGGATACAAGTTTGCCGTACTTACATACGGTGCGAGAAAATGCGATGCGGTGGAGATTTGGGACGGCATATCCCGAAAAGCGGGAAATGCGTTCGATTACATCAACACCATCGTCATGGTGGATAACTGGCTGCCCAATTTCGATATGAACGAGCAAATCAAGATGGACAAGCATATCCCGGAGAATTTGCAGAAAATAACGGCTGACATCAATGTGCATCGGCGTTGGTACGAACCGGTGACGGAAGAGGAACGCCGGATGCACCGGGGATTCATGCAGTGGACGAAACTCGACCCGGAGGTGGGCTTTTTGATGAAAAGCGAGAAGTGTTTTACCGTGACAGACGCCTGTATCGACTGCGGTATCTGTACTTACGTGTGTCCGCGCGGCAACTACGAACTGACATCGAGGGGCGTGAAGATGTCCGGCGACTGCGAGTTCTGTTTCGCCTGCATACAGAACTGCCCGCAGAAAGCGATACAGTTCCGCAAGTCGGAAGACGGCTCTTTCCCCGATGGAACGGAGGTGAACCCGAATGCCCGTTACCGCAACGAGCACATCTCGCTGATGGATCTGAAGCTGGCAAACAATCAGAAGTTGTAACTCATCCGATAAAGCGAAGACGATATGTTGAGAAAAATAAGATTGACGCTTGCCGTGCTGTTCTTTGTGGCAGTCACGGCTTTGTTCCTCGATTTTACGGGAACGATTCATGCGTGGCTGGGCTGGACGGCAAAAGTACAGTTCCTACCTGCATTGCTTGCGGTAAATGCAGGCGTTGTCGCTCTGCTGGTGCTATTGACGCTGCTTGCGGGTCGTGTCTATTGCTCGGTCATCTGTCCGTTGGGCGTGATGCAGGACATTGTGTCGTGGATAAGCGGACGGCGCAAAAAGAAAAAGTACCGTTTTTCCTATTCTCCGGAAGTCAAGTGGCTGCGTTACGGGGTATTAGGACTGTTCGTCATTGCATTGATAGCCGGTGTCGGTTCGTTCGTGGCCTTGCTGGCTCCTTACAGCTCCTACGGGCGTATCGCCACCAACCTGTTTGCTCCGGTGTACCGGTGGGGAAACAACCTGCTTGCCTACTTTGCCGAGCGTGCGGACAGCTATGCCTTTTATGAAACGGAGGTCTGGCTGAAAAGTCTGCCTACATTCCTTATTGCCGCCGTTACGTTCGTCGTGTTGATTACTCTTGCATGGCGGAACGGACGTACTTACTGCAACACAATTTGTCCGGTGGGAACGGTACTGGGATTTTTCTCCCGTTTCTCGCTGTTCCGTCCAGTGATCGATGCGGAGAAATGCAAGAATTGCAGTTTGTGTTCCCGTGGATGCAAGGCTGCCTGCATCGACTACAAGAACCATCGCATCGATTACAGCCGTTGCGTAGCGTGCATGGATTGTATAGACACCTGCAAACACGATGCGCTTCGGTTGGAATACCGCTGGAAGAAAACGAATAAGACGGCAACCGACAAACCGGCACAAACTGTAACTTCCGAACAGATAGACACCGCCCGCCGCAGTTTCCTTTCGGCAACAGCCGTGCTTGCCGCCACGTCTGTGGTAAAAGCGCAGGAAAAGAAAGTGGACGGCGGACTGGCGGTCATCGAGGACAAAAAGATACCGGTACGTGCCACGCCGATTGTGCCGCCGGGTGCATGGAGCGCACGCCATTTTGCCCGGCATTGTACGGCCTGCCAGCTTTGCGTGTCGGCCTGTCCCAACAACGTACTCCGACCTTCAACCGAACCGGCAAGGCTGATGCAACCTGAAATGTCATACGAACGGGGATATTGCCGTCCGGAGTGTACGCGCTGCTCCGATGTGTGTCCGGCAGGGGCAATACGTCCGATTACCATCGAGGAGAAATCATCCGCCCGTATCGGCCATGCCGTATGGATCAGAAAGAATTGCATTCCGCTGACCGACGGTGTGGAGTGCGGCAACTGTGCCCGTCATTGTCCTTCGGGAGCGATACTGATGGTTCCCTCAGACAGTGAGGATCCGAACTCAGTCAGAATACCCGTTGTGAATGCCGAACGGTGCATCGGGTGCGGCGCATGCGAAAATCTGTGTCCGGCACGTCCGTTCAGTGCCATCTATGTGGAGGGACACACGATGCACAGCGTGATGTAAAACTTTATAAGCAGGAAGAATATGAGCAATCAAGATAACAAGAAGAAAGTCCTGTCCCGCCGGGATTTTCTGAAAACCATAGGAGCCGCCGGAGTGGCCACGACCGGACTGTCGGCGTGCGTGGGTGGCGGGAAAGACGGGACATCGACGGCAGCAGCCGGAGAAATCCCTACGGATCGGATGACTTACCGGACGAATCCGACATCGGGCGACAAGGTGTCGTTGCTGGGGTTCGGCATGATGCGTTTGCCCTCTGTCGGCGGCCGTAGTGCCCGCGAAGGGAATGAGGAGATAGACCAGGAGATGGTAAACGAGCTGGTGGACTATGCCATCGCCCACGGAGTGAACTATTTCGACACGTCGCCCGCCTATTGCCGGGGCAGGTCGGAACACGCTACCGGTATTGCACTGAGCCGTCATCCGCGCGACAAGTATTTCATCGCCACCAAACTCTCCAATTTCTCACCGGCCACGTGGAGCCGCGAGGCCTCCATCGCCATGTACCGCAATTCGTTGAAAGAGTTGCAGGTGGATTATATAGACTATCTGCTTCTGCACGGCGTAGGGATGGGTGGCGGTATGGAGGAGTTCGAGAACCGCTACATGAAAAACGGTATCCTCGACTTTTTGCTGGAGGAACGCAAGGCGGGACGTATCCGCAACCTCGGATTCTCCTATCACGGAGATGTCGGGGTATTCGATTATCTGCTCTCCCGGCACGATGAATACAAATGGGATTTCGTGCAGATTCAGTTGAATTATTTAGACTGGAAGTACGCCAAGCAAATCAATCCTCGGAATACAGATGCCGAATACCTGTATGGCGAACTGGAAAAGCGCGGTATTCCGGCTGTCATCATGGAACCGTTGTTAGGTGGTCGGCTATCCAACGTGCCGAGCACTATTGTAGCCCGCCTCAAGCAGCGCGAGCCAGAGATGAGCGTGGCTTCGTGGGCGTTCCGTTTTGCCGGCAGCCTGCCGGGCGTGCATACCGTGTTGAGCGGCATGACCCGTATGGAGCATTTGCAGGACAACCTGCGCACCTACGCTCCCTTGAAGCCGCTGACGGAGGACGATTTCAAGTTCCTGCAAGAGACGGCTACACGGATGATGCAGTTCGACACAATTCCCTGCAACGACTGCAAGTATTGTATGCCCTGCCCGTATGGTCTGGACATTCCGGCCATTCTGCTCCATTACAATAAATGTCTGAATGAGGGAAACATCCCGGAAAGCATGCAGGAGGAGAATTACAGGAAAGCACGCCGGGCCTTTCTCGTGGGATATGACCGCAGTGTCCCGAAATTGCGTCAGGCGAGCCATTGTATCGGCTGCAACCAGTGCAGCGTTCACTGTCCGCAGCGTATCGACATCCCGAAGGAACTGCACCGGATAGACGCATACGTGGAACGGCTGAAACAGGAAATCGGATGATGATGGACGAATTGGTTCGGATACTGCAAGACGGCAACCATTCCTTGGTGGTAGCCGGTGACGGAATCCGCACATTCGACGGTCGAGGCATATCCGACTTGTATGGTATCCTGACGGAACATCCCGATTGGCTTCGAGGTGCATCCGTGGCGGACAAAGTGGTCGGCAAAGGGGCGGCCGCGTTGCTAATACTGGGCGGCGTCCGGGAACTTTTCGCCGGTGTCATCAGTACGTCCGCCCTCGGACTGCTTGAAGATTCCGGCATATCGCTCCGTTTCGCCGAGAAAGTCCCTTATATCATCAACCGCAAAAGAGACGACCTCTGTCCGGTAGAGACTTTGTGCAAGGATTGTAAAACGGCTGCGGAATGTTTACCCTTTATCCAAGGTTTTATAAACAAATTGAAAATATGATAAATAAAAAAATACAGCAATGGTTAGGTGTCATGATATTGTGTACAGCTTTGCTTTGTTCGAAAGATATCCAAGCCCAGGATGCAGCGGACAGTACGCGCTTGTACATGATAGACGAAGTTGTTGTGACAGGAACCCGTAACGCCACGGATGTGCGGCATTTGTCGCAGGCTGTTTCCGTGGTAAACCGTAAAAAGATAGAACAATCCATGCAGCCCTCGTTGCTGCCTGTGCTTACTGAAAACGTACCGGGACTTTTCACTACCGCGCGTGGTATAATGGGATACGGTGTGTCGGGCGGTGCTGCCGGTGGAATCTCGCTTCGCGGACTTTCCGGCGGTACTGCACGAATGATGGTGCTGATAGACGGGCATCCGCAATACGCGGGTATCTTCGGACATCCGATTGCCGATGCTTACCAGTCTTTATTGGCAGACAAAGTGGAAGTCCTGAGAGGGCCAGCATCCGTGCTCTACGGTTCGAATGCGATGGGTGGAGTAATCAACATCGTGACCCGAAAAATGCACGAGGACGGTGTGCATACCAATCTTCACGCAGGATATGGTTCATATAACACGGTTGAAACAGAACTGACCAATATGGTCAGAAAAGGACGGTTTTCTTCTGTAATCAGCGGATCGTATAACCGCACTGACGGACACCGTGATGATATGGGATTCGAGCAATACGGAGGATATGCCAAATTAGGTTATGACATCACCGACAACTGGAATATGTATGCCGACATGAACGTGACACATTTCAATGCTTCCTATCCCGGTCCTGTATCAGCGCCACTCGTTGACGGCGACCAACATATTACAAGAGGAGTGTCTTCTTTTGCCGTGACAAATAACTATGAGAAGACTTCAGGATCTGCAAGTTTCTTCTATAACTGGGGAAACCATTGGATAAATGACGGCTATACGCCAAGCGCAGGCGAGACTTCGCAGGACGGACGTTTCAATTCACGCGACAACATGATGGGCGTGTCTTTGTTCCAAAGCACGCAATTCTTCAAAGGGAACCGTATCACATTCGGATTCGACTGGTTCCGTTATGGCGGTAAGGCATGGACTAATTATGTGGCAGGCGAACGAGAGGGTACTCGCAATGATTTGGTTGACAAACACGAGGATGAAATTGCCGGATATATGGATTTTCGTCAGGACATTGGAAAATGGCTGACTTTGAATGCCGGGCTTCGTGTGGACAATCATTCAAGGATTGGTACGGAATGGATACCGCAGACGGGGCTTGCTTTTCATCTGCCACATGCCATTGAGTTGAAAGTCTCTGCATCAAAAGGTTTCCGTTACCCTATTCTGCGCGAGATGTATATGTTTCCTCCGCAGAATCCCGATTTGAAACCGGAATCTATGTGGAACTATGAAATAGCCCTGTCGCAAACGTTGCTGAACGGTCGTTTGAACTACGGTGTGAATGTCTTCTACATTGACGGAAAGAACCTGATCATGACACTTCCTAATCCTAATGGTTCCGGAATGCTCAATCAGAACTCCGGTAAGATAGATAATGCCGGCGTGGAATTGATGGCCGCATATCGAATCAATGCGAATTGGTCGGTAGATGCCAACTACAGTTTCCTGCATATGAAAAATCCGGTGATTGCCGCCCCTGAACATAAACTTTACGCTGGAGGCAGTTTCACCAAGGGACGTTGGAGCGTTTCCTCCGGTATCCAATACATTGGCGGACTTTATACCTCCGTGGGAGACAATCCTGTTACGGAAAACTTTGTATTATGGAACTTGCGCGGACAGTTTTCTGCGACCAAATGGCTTGACCTGTGGGTACGTGGTGATAACCTGCTGGCTCAGAAATACGAAATAAACGCCGGTTATCCAATGCCGGGAGCAACGGTTATGGGCGGCATAAATATTCACTTTTAATTTAATAAAGATATGAGACGACATTTTCTTATTATCAGCATGATGGCATTCATGTCTCTTTATGCAGGAATAGGATGTTCTTCTGCACAAGAAAAGTCGAAGAACAAGCCTGAAGAAAAAAACGATGTTGAACAGACTGACATTCCAAAAGTCTATATGTTCAAGGCAATCGATTCAGAGAATTTAGTGAAGATATATGAGGCTTTGGGTCGGGAAGCGACCGGAAAAGTGGCAGTAAAACTTTCCACAGGAGAACCCGGCGGTCATAATTTTCTGCAACCGGCATTAATCAAGGACTTAATACAAAAAGTAGATGGAACGATTGTCGAGTGCAACACAGCATACGGTGGAGGTCGTGCCAACACAGAATCGCATCGCAAGGCGGCCGAAGACCACGGTTTTACCGCCATAGCCCCGGTTGATATTATGGATGCCGAAGGTGAAATAGTACTGCCGCTTACAGGCGGCAAGCACCTGAAACATGATATTGTGGGTTCGCATTATCTGAACTATGATTTTACGATTATCCTGTCACACTTTAAGGGACACGCAATGGGAGGTTTCGGCGGCGCAATCAAGAACATGTCCATCGGTATCGCATCGTCCAACGGCAAGCGTTACATCCATTCGGCAGGAGCAAGTACAACAAGCTGGGGAAGCCCTGAACAAGACGATTTCCTTGAATCAATGGCAGAGGCTGCAAAAGCAGTCGCTGATCATTGCGGAGACAAAATTCTTTACATTAGTGTAGCCAACAACCTTTCGGTGGATTGCGACTGTGATTCTTCGCCGGAAGACCCGAAGATGGGCGATATTGGTATTCTTGCCTCCCTTGATCCTGTAGCTCTTGACCGTGCATGTACTGACCTTGTACGTGCGTCCGAAGATCACGGTAAAATCCATTTGATTGAACGTATCGACTCCCGTCATGGCATGCACACACTTGACCATGCAGAAACAATCGGATTGGGTATTCAAAAATATGAACTGATTAAATTGGATTGAAAACTATGCAAACAACAGTAAAACTCTATTCATTGGAATACAGTGATGTGAAAACTTATCTTGCAACCTCGTTATTCGTATTGGGCAATATCGCATTGCCTCAAATTTTTCATCTCATACCGCAAGGGGGAATAACCTGGCTGCCGATTTATTTCTTTACGCTTGTCGGGGCATACAAGTACGGATGGAAGGTCGGGCTGCTGACAGCCGTCTTGTCTCCGACAGTCAATTCGCTTCTGTTCGGTATGCCTATGTTGGCATCACTTCCGTCTATCCTGCTGAAATCCGTCCTGCTCGCTCTCTTCGCGGGGTTGGCGGCGGCACGTTTTAGAAAAGTGACCGCGTGGATACTGCTTTCCGTCGTACTGGCCTATCAAATTGTCGGAACGCTCGGAGAATGGGTACTGAAAGGAGATTTCTATCTGGCGGTGCAGGACTTCCGCATCGGCGTTCCGGGAATGCTTTTACAGGTATTCGGCGGATGGGCATGTATTAATAAACTACTGAAGAATTGAACAAATGAAAGATTTTATTTTCAGAAACGACACGAAACTATTGTTTCGTAATGACATACGGACAGCCGTCACCGAAATAACCAAAGGGCACAAGGTCATGTTCGTTTACGGCGGCGGCTCTGTAAAACGAAACGGCTGTTATGATGACATCGTGCAGACCTTGACCGACAATGGTATTCCTTTGGCGGAATACGGAGATTCCTCGCGCGAGTTCGCCAAAATACAGGAGGGCATCCGAATTGCCAAAGAGAACGGTATAACGATGATTATCGGTGCCGGCGGAGCCAGCGTGATGGATAGCGCAAAGTTAATAGCGTTCGGCTTTTATCACGAATCTGACCTATGGAATTACGTGAAAGGGAAAAATACATACGGACTGGAACGTCTTCCGCTTGCGCTGATTCCTACCTATCCGTCCAGCGGTTCCGAGAACGGGCTGGGTGCGGTGTCCGTCGATTCGAGGACCGGAGATTTCGGAACGGCCTACGGCATCGCCGCCGACTACGCGATTCTTTGTCCAAAATATTCGTTGACCTTAGACCGGGAGATGACGACCTATACGGGACTTGTCACGTTGGTTCAACTGTCTGCCGGCATTCTCGGTGACAGAAATAGGATGTCCTACGATGCGGGGATTTCCTATATCCGGAATGTGTTCGAAGCGACACGGACCTTGCAGAAAAATCCGGATGACCTCGATGCGAGGGGTATCATCATGATGGGCGCCTCGCTTTCCACTTCATCCCGGCTGGGAATCGGGAAAGAGGAACCGTTCGCTTACGAAATCTACGAATTGGAGTTCCTGCCGGAAAAGTTATTCGGCAGTTCTTATCGCAGGAGTCTGACATCCGTCTTTCCGAGATTCCTTCAAGCTATGGGCAAGCATCATGCGGACGACATCAGAAAATACTATCATGACTCATTCGGCATCGATTCATCCATCGAAGAATCATCCCGAAAATTGGTAGAACTGTTTGAAGGTTTCGGAGTGGAAATGTATTATGACGGAAAAATTACCCGCGAACAAGTCGATGCCATTCCATGTCATACGGAATTGAGCAAAGAGGAAGTCTTTGATATCATAAACTCGTTAATCCGATAATTAAGAAAGAAAGTAAAAAGGAGGAAAGAAAAAATGTATTACAGAACATTGGGATTAAGCGGCCTGCGCGTCTCCGCCGTCGGGCTGGGCTGCATGGGCATGAGCCACGCCTACGGTGCGCCCGCCGACAAGCGTGAAATGACGGAACTCATCGCTGATGCCGTGGAGATGGGCTACACCTTTTTCGATACCGCCGAGGTCTATGGCACGGCCGACCGTCCGCATCACAACGAGGAACTCCTCGGCGAAGCCCTGCGCCCTTACCGCAATCGCATCGTCCTCGCCACGAAATTCGGGCTGACGTTCGATGCGCCCGAATCCGCAGGCCCCCACGCGCTCATCCCCGATGCACGCCCGAAGTCCATCCGCCGCGCCGTGGAGGGATCGCTTCGCCGCCTGCGCACCGACCACATCGATCTCTATTATCAGCACCGAATCGACCCGTCCGTTGAGCCGGAAACCGTGGCGGAGGTGATGGCCGACCTTATCCGCGAGGGCAAAATCCTGCACTGGGGCATTTCGGAAACCACCGAGGAATACCTGCGCCGTGCCCACCGCATCTGCCCCGTGACGGCGATACAAAACCGATTCTCCATGATGGCACGCTGGCACGAGCCTCTGCTGCACGTATGCAGGGAACTCGGCATCGGTTTTGTGGCACACTCACCACTTGCCAACGGTTTGCTGACCAACCGCTACACGGCCGGCACGCCGTTTGACCCTGCGACCGACTACCGTGCCTCCATGCCCCAATACCGTCCGGAGAGTTTCGAGAAGAACCGTGCGCTGTTCTCCCTCCTTGAACGGCTGGCGGAAGAACACCGTGCCACCGCCTCGCAAATCTCCCTGGCGTGGATGATGAACAAGCGTCCGCCCGTCGTTCCCATCCCCGGCACACGTCACTTGTTCCGGCTGAAAGAGAACATCGGTGCGGCGGATATCCACCTAAAGAGGAGGTAAAGGATATAGATACCGCCCTCGACACGATGCAGATGAGCGAAGTGTTCGGAGGCTCACCCATAAAGAAATAAACTGCAAGCCGAGTGCAGAGCCGAACTTGTTCGAGCTATGCCGAGGTGCAGCGTTTATTGCAAACAATAGTTTAAACAATGTATGAAACCTAAAATAATATGTCACATAATGAGTTCCGTTGACGGTCGGCTGATAGACAGCCGTTGGACTGCTCCCTACAAGGCGGAACACGGAGAACTGTTAAAGGTATATTCTACCATCGGTAAGGAACTGGATACGGATGCGTGGATGTTCGGAAAGAACACCCTCCGCGACCTGTTCCCTTACAAGTTTGGCATCACCGGACACGGCATCAGCCCCGACACGCCGACGCTGTTTGTCGGCGAACGCCGTTCGGCACGTATGTTTATCGTCAGCGACCCGGAGGGCGACCTCTACTTAACCTCCTCCACAGTGAGAGGCGACAACATCCTCGTCATCGTGGGCAGGAACGTGACAGAAGAATACCTTGCCCATCTGCGCGAATTGCGTATCTCTTACGTCATAGTCAGCGATGCGACCCGTCTGCGCGAAGGGCTTGAAGCGGTAGGACATGACTTCGGTATCCGTTCCATATCAGTACAGGGCGGAGGCATACTGAATGGTGCGCTGCTTGCCGAAAGGCTGATAGACGAATTAAGTCTGGTTGTCTATCCCGGCATTGACGGCCTGTCCGGCGTGTCCTCCATCTTCGAATATATAGGTGGAAGGACAGAACATCCGGCGAAAGGGCAACGCTTGCAACTGCTCTCCGCTTCGCAGCGTGAGCATGGCGTGATGTGGATGCGATATAAATTTCATAAAGACCACCGCAAATGAAAAAGATGATGTTATATACACTCCTTTGCTGTCTGTGCCTCACTTCCTGCTCGGACATCGAAGAAAACAGACCGCTTCTGCCACCGGATCAGGAACAGGAAAAACCTGAAACTCCCGACCGTCCGCAGGAATATACCGAGCTGATAAGCAAGACCAACCCCGTTCCTGCCATTTATGAACAGGAAGCGGAACAGCGTGGCGAAGTGGTGCGTATCGACTACGAAACGCGCGACTATGCCGAAGGCACTGGGGTAGCACGTACAAATACGGCTTATGTCTATTTGCCTTACGGTTACGATGAAAATACCGACCAACGCTACAATGTGCTCTATTTCGTCCACGGGCATTACGGCACGGCAATCTCTTTCTTCCAAGACGAGGACGGTCTGCTCCGTAAACTGCTCGACCACATGACGGCAAACGGGGACATGGCGCCGACCATTGTCGTATCACCGAGTTATAACTACGGAGATCCGACACCCAATTACGTGGATGCCGACCCCTATTGCGAAGCACTGCCACAGGAACTGGTAAACGACCTTATCCCCATTGTCGAAAGCCGCTACCGCACATATGCCGAGAGTACGGATGCCGCAGGCTTGGAGGCTTCCCGTGAGCATCGTGCCATCGGCGGCTTCTCAATGGGAGCCGTCACGACGTGGTACGCTCTGGAACATACGCTTGACTTTTTCAAATACTTCATGCCGGTAAGTGCCGACAGTTGGGTTTTGGGAGAATTTGCCGGAATGAACCGCCCGATGGAAACTGCGGAGTATCTCGCAGGCATTATCCGTCAATCACCCTACGCAGGCACAGGCTTCTACATTTGGGCAGCAAGCGGAACAAATGATTCCGCCTATCGGGAAACATTGATACAAATCGAGGCGATGGCACAGCTTACGGACGTGTTTCCGCTATCCAACCTCACCTTTCACGAAAAGGACGGCGCACGGCATGAGTTCCGACCGATGGCGGAATACCTCTACAATGCGCTGCCGTTCTTCTTTCCGAATGGACAAGACGGGAATATGAATACTTACGGACATTTGATCACTTCAAATACAGTAAAGGATGTGGTGGAGCATGAAGCGTTTGTCGGATTCGGACAGTTCATCCTGCCTGCCGAACGGAGGTATGACGATGATATGCCGCTTGCGAATGTAGCAAACCTGCTTCCGTACCACAATTATGTGACAGGCGAGCGAGCCGTGGAAACCATCAACACGATGATTGACTATGTGAATGAAGGCAACCGCCTCTTTTATGACATCTATTCCGAAGCGGACAAGCAGGCTGATGCTCGCAAGAACAATACAGGGCTGTTCTTTTTCCGTGGCGAGCCGGGCAGACCGTTCGCCATTGTCTGTCCCGGTGGTGGATTCTCCTACGTCGGGGCTATCCATGAGGGATTTCCGCTTGCCATCGCATTGAGCGAAATGGGCTACAATGCCTTTTCCATCCAATACCGGACAGGGGGCGCACAGGTGGCGTGCGAAGACCTTGCGCAAGCCATCGACTTCATCATGCGCCATGCGGAGGAATTACAGGTATCGACCGAGGACTACTCGCTATGGGGCGGCTCTGCCGGAGCAAGAATGGCCGCCTATCTCGGCTCTTACTCCACACAAGGATTCATCGATGCAACGCACGAGCGTCCGGCTGCCGTCATCATGGGATATACGGGACATTCGGAATACACGCAGAACGATCCGCCTACCTACGTGATAATCGGTGAGGATGATGCCATAGCCAGCCCTGCGACCATGCGCCGACGGGTAGAGAATCTTCAGGCGTTGGGAATAGATGCCGAATTTCATCTGCTTCCCGATTTGCGCCACGGCTTCGGATTGGGTATCGGAACGACAGCCGAAGGCTGGGAAAAGGATGCCGTCAGGTTTTGGGAGAAATACATTTCCCGTAAAAATTGAACTTCTTACCGAAAATATTGTAAAAGGCAGAAACAGACTCCGTTCTACCTTTGCAATGTTATTCGTAGAACAATAAATAAGTAAAGATGAAAAAGATAATCACAACCGTATTGTGTGCGACGATGGCTGTATGCAATACACTAAACGCACAGGAAACAATGAAAGAGAACAAAGCATTTTCCGTGACAGATATGTCAGGTTTCAAGAGCCACAACAGCAACCCGTGGGGATTGGTATATGCCGATGCCATTACCGAAAACAAAGCAGGTGCAGTAAACATCCATCCCATCACTTACGAATTGAACGGGTTGAAAATCGCCGCCAATGTCTATACTCCTGCGGGCTATGACGAGACGAAAAGCTATCCGGCTTTAGTCGTGGCGCATCCCAATGGCGGAGTCAAGGAACAGGTGGCAGGTCTTTACAGCCAGCGCATGGCGGAGGCGGGGTACATCTGCCTCGCTTTCGATGCCGCCTACCAGGGAGCGAGCGAGGGCGAGCCGCGCAATACGGACAAGCCTGCCCACCGCATCGATGACATCCGCCGTGCCGCCGACATCCTGTTGCAATATCCGGGTGTGGATGCAAACCGTGTGGGTATTCTCGGCATCTGCGGCGGTGGCGGCTATACGCTGGCAGCGGCACAGACCGACAAGCGATTCAAGGCGGTCGCTACGCTCAGCATGTTCAATACGGGACTGGTGCGCCGTAATGGATTTCTCGACTCGCAGATAAACAGCGTGCAGGAGCGTCTGACAGATGCCTGCGTCGCCCGCCAGAAAGAGGCCGAGGGTGGAGAAATCGAATACGTGGGCGACATGAGCGGCGTAACGCCCGAACAGGCTGCCGCGCTGCCGTTCGACCTCTATCGCGACGGCTATGGCTATTACCTGCAAAGCCATGCGCACCCCAACTCGACATTCCGTTACACCAAGAGCAGCCTTGTGGACCTGATGGCGTTCGATGCCGGCGAGGGAATGTATCTTATTAACCAACCGCTTCTGATGATAGCCGGCAGCATCGCCGACACGTTCTATATGACCGAGCTGTGTTATAGCCGTGCGACGGGCACGCAGCAAAAGGAGCTGTTCCTGATTCCCGGTGCGACGCATATCCAGACCTACCACGTGCCGGAGTATGTGAATCAGGCAGTGAATAAACTGACGGAATTTTTCTCTAAAAACTTATAAAATCAATCGAATATGAAACATGGAATTATCAAAAGTCTGGCGATCGCACTGCTCGCCGGCTTTGCCGTCTCCTGCTCGGAGAACGGCGAAAACGAACCGCAGCCGACCTATACGGTCACGGTATCAGCAGCCGAAGGCGGAACCGCCGCAGCGAACAAGAACACCTGTCCGGAGGGCGAGGAAGTGACCGCAACAGCTACGGCAGATGAAGGGTATCTTTTTGCCGGATGGTACGAAAACGGGGAAGCGGTTGCAACGGAGGCCGTTCATACGTTCGTCATGCCGGCGAGAAACGTCGTGTTGCAGGCACGCTTCGAGCAAGAAGCGGCAGTACCTGCCGGTAATTTCGACCATCAGGTGACCCAGCCTGCACCGGGCGGAGACACTCCCGACGGAGGCCCTCAGGCGGTATCCCGTATCACATCAGTTGCCGGAGTTCCGCTTGTAAGGCTGAACAATGGTGTTATGATGCCTCGTTTTGGGCTTGGCACTCAAGTGCAAAGCATGGAAGGAGCCAACCAGCGGCAGGAACTTAACGAGACGGTTCGCGGCATGGTCATCTCAGCACTTCAGTCGGGGTATCGTCATCTGGACGATGCCATGTTTTACTATAATGAGCGTGGCGTCGGTTGGGGAATAAGGGAAAGCGGCGTTCCACGAGAGGAAATCTGGTTGACGAGCAAAATATCAGGAGACCTTGCGGATGCGCAGAATGCGTTTGAGGGAATGCTCGAACGGTTGCAAGTAGATTACATAGACCTTGTGTATATTCATCACCCCGCCGGCACGTTGGAAGATATACTTGCCTGTTGGCGCGTAATGGAAAAGGAGTATAAGGCAGGCAGAATACGTGCACTCGGTATCAGTAATTTCGACAACCGCATGGAGGCGTTCAATTACGTCATGCAAAATGCGGAAATCAAGCCGCAAGTGGCACAGATAGAGTGCCATCCGCTTGCCCAAAGAAAGGAAGCCAGACAACTCTATGCGGACAACTACGATATTCAGGTGGAATGTTGGTATCCGCTGAACCACAACAGAGGTGACGTTGATAATGCTATACTCCGACAGATTGCTACTGCACACGGAAAATCGGTCTATCAGATTATTCTCCGCTGGCACATGCAGGAAGGGCTTTGTCCTGTTCCCGGCTCAACCAACCCGGATCACATTCTCGAAAACATCAGCATTTTCGACTTTGAGCTGTCCGATGAGGAAATGTCAGCTATCCGTGCCATTGACCTTGGCGATGCAGGAAGGTCATTCAACATTTCCTACGGTGACTGGAACTTCGGAAATTTTCAGGATTATACCTATGATCATACCTACACGCCTACAGCCATCGAATCTGTCCAAATATGAAACGGAACATATTTCTCTATGCAGTCTTGTCGCTGTTTACAGTTACCACAGCAACAGGATGTGACGAACGCTCGGACAAATGTTGATATTGAACTCTCCGAACTTCCAGTTGGTGCGATCCATGCTGAGCACAAGACCGGTCTTGACAGGAAGCAGCGAGAAAATCATACGGGCTATGATGTCAAGGTCAAGAACATACTTGGCAAAGAATCTTTGGAGACGTCTGAGGTTGGAATCCTTGTCGACAGCCGTAGGCATCGCATCAGCCAGTTTGTGGAGGCTGACAGTCTGCACCACACAGAGTGCGTGGAGCAGCAACGCCATAAGTTTTATGCGTGCCAGATTCATACTTTGTCCAAAATGCTCTTGCATAATCGGGAGGATTTGGTTAACTTTGACCAAGTCCTTGGAATTAGTAGTTTTCATGGAGAAAAGTCGCCAAACTTTTCCTTTAAATTACTAAATTTTAAGGATTTTTGCAAACTTATTCGACTAAAAATCAAATGCTTAACAGCTTAAATTTAATTTTTGTCATCTACTAAAAAATAGCAACTAAAAATGAGTACCAGATTGAATTTGTTTGCGGTAATCAGTTTTCTCTTCTTAACAGTGGCCTGTTCGGAGGATAATACGACTGTGGAGCCGGAACAAACTACCTATTCATTAACACTTATAACCGAAGGCGGCGGAGCAGCCGAATCCGAAAAATCGGCTTATCCGGCAGGGGAAGCCGTACTCGTAACGGCAATACCCAATGAAGACTTCACTTTCAGCGCATGGTATGAAGAAGAGAATAGACTCTCCGGCGTTGCCGCCTATTCTTTCTCCATGCCGGAAAGGGATTTAACGCTCCGGGCTGTTTTTTTAGCGATTGTTCCCGAACCGGAACCGGACGTTCCGACCGAAGGAACCTTAGATATGTCGCAGACCATAGCGAGCGAGATATTAGGCGGGCAGCAAAACTATACCATTTACCTGCCGCCGAGTTATCAGACTCACCCTAACAAAGAATACCCCATTCTCTATCTCCTGCATGGACTTGGGCAGAATTACAGATCGTGGGAAACCAACGGCAACCTGAAAGCCATTGCCGACGATGCTATCGCTAATGGGATATGCGAAGAGATGATTATCGTCTCTCCCGAAGCATACGGCTCGTTTTATTGCAACGGTTATTCTCAGAATATGAATTACGAAGACTATTTTGTGAATGAGTTTATTCCGGCAATAGAATCTACTTACAGAGTAAAGGCAACCAAAGGCGGACGATCCATTTCCGGACTGTCGATGGGAGGTTACGGTTGTGCTTTCCATGCGTTCAAACGCCCGGAAATGTTCAGTAGTTGTTTTGCGATGAGCGCGGCATTCACCGTTACAGGGTCGAACAGACCGCCCATTGCGCCGCTTGTAACGGAAAGAACGGAGGCGGAACTGGCCGACTTTCCCGCTTTCGTCATGGAATGTGGTACGGAAGACTTTGCAGCCTATCCGATGAATAATACACTGAACAGCATATTGGAGCAAACAACACTCGACTATATCTATACCACCCGCCCCGGAAGGCACGACTGGGCTTTCTGGCAGGAGTGCTTGCCGAAGGCGTTGAAGCTGGCGAGTGATAATTTCGAGTAGATAAACACAAAATATAAGCAACTAATATTCATTTATAAATTTTCGACCCATGAAAAAGAAAATGACACAATTCTTGCACGAGTTAAGTACATGACAAAAATTTGAAAACATCGAATTTTGGGATATAAGCCGGACGCAGAAGTATGGTCGAAATCTCCTCTAAACCATACTTGACAAGCGACTTTGCCTTTCTTCCATGTTTTAGAATCTTTATCGGTTTAATATTTATATCTTTATGTTCGCCAACGAGATATGTCCATACAAGAGCCATGCAGAGCATCGCGAGAAGTCTTGCGATGCGCTCCATATCACGCATATGGGTGTCCTCGATGTTAAAGCCGGAAGATTTCATGGCTCTGAAAGCCGTTTCTATCTCCCATCGCTTTTTGTATGTCAAAATCGCGTCCTCGGGGCGGTTGAAGCATATGAGAATCTGCAATTCCGGAACTCCTTTGGAGTTTTTGATTCGACTGCCGGCAAGATAGACATACTCACCTTTGTGAAGAAAGAGCTTATGGAAGAATTTCTCTTGACCGACCTTCAAATCATTGAACAGCCACCATGCACGGATTCTCTCAACGGTGGAGGGCTTGACAATCCAGAAGTCCTGACGTATTCGGATGTAATACCGTATGCGACAGCTGTTGAGCCATCCTGTCCATTCCTTCCCGATGAATTCGCGGTCTACCACAAGGCAGTCGATACATTCCGCTCCGAAAAGACGGATAAAGCGTTCCATAATCTTCTTGCGTTCCTCCCAGTTGGAGTTGCCACGTTTAGGGAGAAGGTTGAATATCAAAGGGAAGGCAATCCCTTTATAGGTGATGCCCAACATGAGAATGTTGATATTGAACTCTCCGAACTTCCAGTTGGTGCGATCCATGCTGAGCACAAGACCGGTCTTGACAGGAAGCAGCGAGAAAATCATACGGGCTATGATGTCAAGGTCAAGAACATACTTGGCAAAGAATCTTTGGAGACGTCTGAGGTTGGAATCCTTGTCGACAGCCGTAGGCATCGCATCAGCCAGTTTGTGGAGGCTGACAGTCTGCACCACACAGAGTGCGTGGAGCAGCAACGCCATAAGTTTTATGCGTGCCAGATTCATACTTTGTCCAAAATGCTCTTGCATAATCGGGAGGATTTGGTTAACTTTGACCAAGTCCTTGGAATTAGTAGTTTTCATGAGAAAAAGCGTCCAAACTTTTCCTTTAAATTACTAAATTTCAAGGACTTTTACAAATTTAATCACTTGAAAATTAAATGTTTAACAGTATAAATTTAATTTTTGTCATCTACTGAATAATTGAATAATAAAAAAATGGAGAATATGAAAAAATGGTTTTATCAAGTGATATTGCTGTCGTTCATTTGTGGTCTGATAGTAGCTTGTTCGAAGGATAACGACTCCGATACTCCATTATACAGGAATGACACTATCGAGTACGATGCAAGTCGTAAAATTCTTGTTGCTTATTTCAGTTGGGGCGGTAATACCCAGCACCTTGCCCAAACCATAGCTGATATTACCGGAGCCGATCTTTTCCGTATCGAGACTGTCAATCCCTATCCGACGGATTACAACGAATGTACTGTAGTTGCCCGAGAAGAACTGGATAATGGTATTCGTCCAGAATTAAGCGACACAGTGGAAAACCTTGATGACTATGATGTAGTTTTCGTAGGATGTCCTGTTTGGTGGCATACTGCCCCTATGGCTATATGGTCGTTTCTTGAAAATTCGGAACATGACTTTTCAGACAAGATTATCGTACCGTTCTGTACCTATGCTTCGACCTATCGGGAGGAAACACTTGCCAAAATCGTAGAACTCACTCCCAATTCCCTTCATCTGCAAGGATTCGGAACAACCGGAAGAAATACAAATGGAGTGGAAAATTGGCTGAGAACGATTCAGGTTATACGATAAACAGCCAAAATATCGTTAAAAACAGTAAAACTCATAATCGCATTGACATTGATTGTGAGTTTTTTGTGAATTTATTTGTAATTTTACAAGCGGAAATCAAGCGGTTACGGCATGGAATACCCCAAAGATATCATCGTCGCTGACAAGTTGGGCGTTGTGAGAACGGATTCCGAGAAGGAATATCTGGCTCATTTGCTCTGCTTGGGCGGAACGTGCCGTTACCGTTTTAACGAGCGGGACTTCGAGTTGCACGCCGGGGATTTGTCAATTATCCGCAAACGGAAAATGGTCGAGAAGGTCGAGCCTTCGGATGACTTCCGATGCAAGATAATTTATGCCACGCCCGGCTTTATCGAGTTGTGCACGCCGCAAAGCAATTACGGTATGAAAGGATCGCTGGCTCTGTTCCTCAATCCCGTGATGCACCTTACGCCGGAGCAGCAAATCGTCTGCCGCCGGGATTTTGATTTGTTGGAACTGCGCATCCGGAATAAGGAACACCGTTTTTATCAGGAAACGCTCATCAACGCCATGCAGGCAGCTATCCTCGATTTCTTCGACTTTCACGCCACCCTCTACGGTCAGAGCGATATTTCGACGCAGAACGCCTCCATCATGAACCGTTTTCTGAAAATGCTGGAAGAGGGAACCTATCGTGAACACCGGGAGGTTTCCTATTACGCCGATTGTTTGTGCGTCACGTCTAAATATCTGTCGGAGGTGTCGAAAAAGGTCAGCGGATATGCCGCCAACTATTGGATTAACCGTTACACGATTCTCGATATTTCGCGGCTGTTGCGGGACAAGTCGCTGACGTTCGTCCAGATTTCCGATATGTTCGGTTTCTCGTCACCCGCCTATTTCAGCCGTTACGTGCAACAGAACCTCGGGCTTAATCCGACGGATTACCGGAAATAATCATCTATCAATTCTTGTATAATCGGTAAAAATCGCAGTTTTTACCGATTTTTTTGTATCGCCGTTTCTCTGCCGTCCCGCTACCTTTGCAAGGTAACAATTAAAAATCAGAGCGATATGAAATCATTGGTTATTACGGTATTGCTTTTTCTGACTTTATCGGTCGGAGCAAAGGCGCAGGAGAACGCAAAAACATTTACCCCCGAGGAGCAAGCCGTCATCGATTTGTCGAACAACAAATGGGACTGGATGGCGGAAAAGAACGCCGATAAGCTGGCGGAGCTGTTTCACGAAAGTGCACAGTTCGTCCACATGGGCGGTTATTGGGGCAAGGAGCAGGAGTTGGAAACCATCCGTACAGGAGGCATCTGGTACAAGAAAGCAGAAATACACGACGTACAGGTGAAATTTGCCGCAGGTACGGCAACGGTGTACAGCCGGATTCATCTGAACTCGGTAGTCGGTGGCAATGCAGTGCGTTTCCCCTTTATTGTGACGGAAGTATATGTGATGGAAAACGGCAAATGGCAACTCTCCACGCTTGCCTTTACAAGAACTTTGGGAGAATAATAAATGAGAATGTGACAAATAACAATTCGTACAATATGAAAAATATACAATTCATTACATTCGCCATTTGTCTCTCAACATTAGCTTGCCATGCTTGTTCCAATGAAGAAATAAAGCCGGATATGGAACAATCTGAAACACCTTCGGAAAATCCTGATACACCACCCGAAGCGGCAACCATACAAATGACAGAGGCTGTACCGGAACAGTATTTCAGAACAGCCCGACAACAAGGAACTGTAGAAATGATAGAATATATTTCGAAAGATTATGCTGGTTCAATGGCTCCCACTACGAAACCTGCATATATCTATTTACCATACGGATACGATGCCAACCAACAATATGACATCATTTACCTGATTCATGGCTGGACGGGGACAGCCGAACAATACTTTGGTCTTGCTTCTTGGCCGCAAATGAAAAATCTGTTCGATAACATGATTCAAAACGGAGATTGCAAGCCATTTATAGCTGTTTCTCCTACATGGGATAAAGACAACCGAAGCAAAGGTTGGAGCGAATCGACGGAAGAGGTGGCTGCTTTTCATAACGAGTATCTTAACGAACTGATTCCCGCTGTTGAAAGCCGCTATTCCACCTATGCGGAAACATTTGACAAAGCCGGTATATTGGCTTCACGTGACCATCGGGCTTTCGGTGGTTTTTCGCTCGGCTCTATCACCACATGGTATATTTTTGAGCATTGCTTCGATTTGCAAAAATGGTTTCTTCCCATGAGTGGGGATAACTGGCATATTCAAATGTTCGGTGGGCAATATGAGCCGGAAGCCACTGCGCAGTTTCTGGCAGAAGTTGTCAATGCTTCTGATTATAAAGATAATTTCTATGTTTGGTATGCTGTCGGTACTCGTGATTCCCGATTCTATCAAACACATAATCAGGCATTGGCGATGATGGAATTACCCGAAACTTTCAATGAAACGAATTTCTCTTATCATCAGAAAGAAGGTGGACAACATGATTTTAATTCTGTATGGGAATTTTGTTACAATGCCTTGCCGTTCTTTTTTCCAAAGAATGACGACACAAATAATATAGAATGATTTAACAACAGCAGATATGAAAATCAAGAACTTATTTGTCACGACTATGATGGCTATATCATCCGTTGCAGTATATGCACAAAGTGCAGAAACCTTCCGTCAGCCCTATCCGCTGGGCGAGAAACTTTCCCCGAATCCCAATTTCACCGGAGAAGTATGGCTTGCACCTTTGAGTGAGAAGAAAGAACTGAATGTCCCGATGGCAAACGTCACCTTCGAGCCGGGATGCCGTAACAGCTGGCACTCGCACAAGGCAGGACAACTCCTGATTGCCACCGCAGGTATCGGCTACTATCAGGAGAAAGGACAACCTGCCCGCCGTCTGTTTCCGGGCGACATCGTGGAGATAGCTCCCGATGTGGAGCATTGGCACGGGGCAGCACCGGACAGTTGGTTTGCCCACATCGCCATCACAACCAATCCGCAGGACAATGCTGCTGTGTGGCTCTCTCCGGTAAACGATGAACAATATCGTGAAGCCACAAGTGAAGCCGAAAGCTGCTATGCCAAAGCAAACAAGGTGCTTACCGCGAGGGAACAGGCTGTCGTTGCCGTGGCATCCTATACGGGAAAAGGAGATTTGGAGCACCTGAAACCAGCCCTTGTACAAGCATTGGAGGCAGGCATGACCATCAATGAGATTAACGAAGTGCTGATTCACGCCTACGCCTATTGCGGATTCCCACGCAGTCTGCGTGCCATCCAAACCTTCATGCAGGTAGTGGACGAGCGTAAGGCTGGCGGTATAAACGATACGGTCGGTCGGGAGACATCTGCCGTTACGGACAACAGAAGCCGCTATGAACGTGGTCGTGACATGCTTGCCGAAATATCGGGTGCACCTGCTGATGCACCGAAAGCAGGATATGCCGTATTCGCTCCAACCATCGAGCGATTCCTCAAAGAGCATCTGTTCGCTGACCTTTTCGAACGCGATTTGCTGACCTATCGGGAGCGTGAACTCGCTACAGTATCCATTCTTGCCGGAGTGGGTGGCGTAGAGCCGATGTTCGGAAGCCATGCCGCAATATGCCTGCATCTTGGGGTTACTCCGGAACAACTCTCGGCATTGCTGAATATCGTGGAGATGAACCTCCTCGGCAAGAGCAATTCGGAACCGCTTCGCAAAGTGTTGAATCAATTAACGGAAAAGAAATGAAGAAGATAATCTTATCAGTATTGTTGCTGTCATTTACAACAATAACTGGAGCGCAAAATCCTATTGCAATACTCAAACAAGGCCACTTTTCTGTAGGAGGCATAACCATACAGCGGCCGGGAGCGTACGATAATAGTAAATTCATCGGATGGGCAGACCAGGAGGAAACCGGACAAAGCTATCGCGCCGACCATGCTTTCGTGGATTATCAGATCCCTGCCGACAGCAAGCCGCTTCCGCTGGTCTATGTACATGGTTATGGAGGTTCTGGTGTTTGTTGGCAGATGACACCTGATGGCAGGGATGGCTTTTCCACATTGATGTTGCGTCGTGGATGGAGCAGTTATGTAATGGACTTACCTGGCCGGGGACGTGCGGGAAGGACATCGCCAACCACGACGGTCAAGCCCGTAGCCGATGAAATGTTCTGGTTCGATATATGGCGGCTCGGCATTTGGCCGAACTATAATGAAGGAGTACAATTCCCGAAAGATTCCGTATCACTTTCGCAGTTCTTCCGTGCAATGACACCCGACATCAGCGACCACAAACAGGATGTGCCCGCCCTCGGTGCATTGGCAGAGCGTATCGGCAATCATATTCTTGTCACCCATTCGGCCGGAGGATTTCCCGGCTGGATGTCTGCCATGCAGAATACGGAGGTTAAAGCGGTAGTGTCCTATGAGCCGGGCGGTTTCGTATTCCCCGAAGGCGAAGTGCCGGAACGTATCGACGGACTGACCGGAGGAGTAGCCGGAATTCCTGTTTCAATGGAACTGTTCAAACGGCTTACAGCCATTCCCATCGTCCTCTATTTCGGCGACTATATCCCCGAAACACCTTCTGAAAACCTCGGTGATGAGAACTGGCGTGTGCGCCTTCAGATGGCACGCAAGTTTGTGGAAACGATCAATCGGCATGGAGGGAATGCCACTTTGGTAGAGTTGCCTAAAATCGGTATCTACGGTAATACGCATTTTCTGATGCAGGATTTGAATAATGACAAGTTGGCAGGATTGCTTGATGAATGGTTAATGAAAAATCAATTATCAAATAAATAGTTTTAGGTATAATGTCATTGTTGTTACAGCATAAGATATTGTCGGATATTTTATTTGATGGTGATCATCGGTAGTATGGTCACCATCGTTTTGCCATGAACGAGCCCAACTACTCGGAATAGAAACTGAAATGAAACACATTCATTATGTACAATACAATGTGAATACGCCCGTTGCGCAGTGCCCGGAACTTCATTCCATCACATTCCATAATCTTACAGCTTGACACGGGCAAAAGTCTTTTCTTCGATCATCACGATGCGGAAACTGCACGTATGTTCATGGGATAGAGGTAATGCGATGAAAAAGAATTTAGGAAATACACCCGTAGTCACTCTGTTACTCGTACTGATTGTGGCAACTTATGACGAACAAGGTACACCCAATGCCATGAATGTGGCTTGAGGTGGTCAGTAATCTCTCGCTTAATCACAAGAACACCGAGAACTTGAAGTATACCGAAGTTTTCACAGTAAACATTACCACCGTTGATACATTGGTCTTGCCCGAGTATTTCGGACTCGTGTCGGGGCGAAAGGAGAACAAAATCGAGAAAGCAGGAGTACACGTTACTTGTTATGAATTTGTTAATACTATGATTATTAACGAATATCCTCTGACATTGGAATATTAAAGTGATTGAAATGCAGGAAACATTAGGAAAGATATATGTGGTAGATGAAGTGGTCAATTGCAAGCTGGCAATTTCATATTGAACACACTGAATAAAGCTGATTTAGAAAAGCTCAGTCCTATTTCATATAATTCTATAATATATTCTTATCGTATACTTGGGGAAACTGTTGGAAAGGCATTCAAAGATGAAAGACAATTATTGGGATAATCAGTAATGATAAATTAGGCGACTTCGGAGTCAGGTTAACGGACGGTTTGGCGGCATACCTGCCGTTAAACCGTCCGGTTTTCGTTTAACGAAAACACAACTTGCTGTCCGCAGGAGCGGACCATGTTTCTCCAATAATTATTGTGTATCAGGTTGTTGTGTGGCTATTTTCCTGTGGTTTGTGTGGCTTTTCCATCAGATATTTGCCGGCTGTTCTCCCCATTAAAGGATAGATATATCTCCATGACCATGTGACTTACGCCCATAATTCGGGGATAAGGAGGCGAATATACGGAAAATCTGCCCTTTACATGCCCTATTGTCCATTAATGGATTGCTACTTCTACAAATGGAGAAATGGACATGTAGCCGTATACGCCTCATGTTTTTCTTCATTATCTCCATTAATGGATTGCTACTTCTACACTTCTGCAAATGGAGAATGACAGGTAACCGTATACGCCTTATTGTTTTTCTTCATTATTTCCATTAACAGATTGATACTTCTACACTTCTGCAAATGGAGAATGACAGGTAACCGTATACGCCTTATTGTTTTTCTTCATTATTTCCATTAACAGATTGATACTTCTACACTTCTGCAAATGGAGAATGGGCATGTAGCCGTGTACGACTTATGTTTTTTCTTCATTGTCTCCATTAACGGATTGCTACTTCTACACTTCTGCAAATGGAGAATAACATGTAGCCGTATACGCCTTATTGTTTTTCTTCATCGTCTCCATTAATGGATTGATACTTCTACACATCCGCAAATGGAGAATGACAGGTAGTCGTGTGTGACTTATGTTTTTTCTTTATAGTCTCCATTAATGGATTGATATTTATACACTTCTGCAAATGGAGATTTTGAGATATCTATATTCGGAAGGATGCGTGCTCCCTTCGCTCCCGGCTATCCCTATTTTGATATCCGGCTATATCGCAATTCTGTGATAGCATTATCCGGATAGCGTATCATACGGCTATATACAAATATGGCTACACTATAATTCATGGTTGTGATGGAGATGGCTCTTCCCATCCGGTAACAGACCATGATGCCACAAGGAAAAAAGCGACAGCCGCAGAGAAAAAACGGATGGCAGGAACGATTACGGAATCAGGTAAATAGAAAGTCCGGTACATGCGAATTCAGGCAATCATCCCGGATGGAAACCTGTCAAAGAGGCTTTTGAGACATTTGAAATACCGATAATAAAAAAACGAGATCAGGTATATGGACGCTGTCATATACCCACAGCCTGCCACACCGCTGTTCCGATAATCATATATGGTTATCCGTGCATCCCGCCATATCCTTATTCCGATAGAAGGACGTATCGTTATCGTCGTATCTCCATGTCCGGTCATATGGCTATACACATATCCGGTGGCATCATCGCCTTTCCCATCCGGGTCTGTCACGGGTTGGATTCGGATATTCCGGATAAGTTTTTAACCTGAGGGTAATCGGCCTGATGGTATGGGAACAAGAAGAAGTCTGTAATTGTGGCATTTACCCGGGTAGAGAAGCCACATCTTTTTATTGCTGGACTTCCGGCATTGCCTTATCCATGCGTGAAGAGGAGTTTTTTCTTTCATCGCAACGATACCCAAAGGGGGTAGTGGATCCAGACCCGCTTCGGCTTTCTTTTTCCTTCCCATATGACAAAAACCGACTATCCATGACTATTCCTGCCGGTGTGCCGGCCATGCTTGCTTCTCATGGTTCCATTAACGGATTGATACTTTCACACTTCTTGTGGACCGATAATTTAAGGATCCGTATCAGGGTGGATGCATGCTCCCACACCTGCCCATAAGGATTTAAAAGGATAGGTGGACAGGGAAACGGAATCCCGCCCGTTTTTCCAGCCGCTACAGGCAGCGGGCCTCTGACGCCACCTCCGCATAGGAAGAACCGTCCGAGAGGAACGGTATGTCCGTCTCCCTCATGTGTATCATAGTGATAACCGGCTTTAGATGACTATAAGTGACAGGTGGTTTCGTTCCGTCCGGTCCTCTTCTTCCTTTATTTTGTATTCCGGGACAATACCGGTTGTGTAATTTAATAATTTAAGATTTTAAGAAATGAACTTAGAAAAGGAAAAGAACAGACCTTCCTGAATCGGTAGAGAAGATATGCCATCAATCCGGAGGAATCCGATATCGACCGGTAGCGGATGTTAGGATACAGACACCTTAAATAAGGACTTTTAGCCTAAGATAAAGTAAGCTAATAACATGATAATAAGGCTCTTACAATTACGACTTCTCCTGTGAAAGCATTACCTTAGCAGTATAATAATAAAGGAGGTAACAAATTATGAACGAGCAAGTTAGAAGCATTTTAGCACAAGAGACAACAAAGACAAGCAAGATCCGGCAGCTGTTCCTTCTGGGAGTTCCCCGTGCGGAAATCGCGAGAATGGTGACTAACGGCAATTACGGTTTTGTAGTGAACGCCCTGCGCCGGATGAGTGAACGTGAGGATGGTCTGAATATCCATCAGGCGACAGCCGTATTGGATTACACTTTCAACCGCAAGTTCGGTATCGAGATCGAGGGCTACAACTGCTCCCGTGAACGGCTCGCCCGCGAGCTCAGGGAGGCCGGTATCGAGGTTACGGTAGAAGGCTACAACCATACCACCCGTCCGCATTGGAAGCTCGTGACGGACAGCAGTCTGAACGGCAACGACACCTTCGAACTGGTCAGTCCGATCCTGGTCGGTGAAGCCGGCCTGCGGGAACTGGAGAAGGTCTGCTGGGTGCTTGACCTGTGTGACGTGAAGGTGAACGGGAGCTGCGGGCTTCACGTACATATCGATGCCGCCGGTTTCAGCATGGAGACCTGGCGTAACCTGGCCCTGAGCTACAAACATCTGGAACCGGTCATCGACAGGTTCATGCCGGCATCCCGCAGGGATAACTACTATTGCAAGGGATTGGGCCATGTATCTGATGAGATGATACGCTCGGCCCGGACGGTGGACGAGCTGAAAAACAGAATCGGCAACCGTTACCACAAGGTGAATCTCGAAGCCTATTCACGGCACAAGACGGTCGAGTTCCGCCAGCATTCGGGAACGACCAACTTCACAAAAATGCGTAACTGGGTGCTGTTTCTCCATAAATTGGTTACCTTCGCCACGAGGGGACAGGTGCCCGCGGCCACCGCGCTCCGGAACATCCCTTTCCTGGACGATGAACAGAAGCTATATTATAAATTAAGAACTAAAAAATTATCGGCATGAGCAAGCATATGTATATTTTGGCGGATGGCGGCAGGATTACCGCCTCCGACCCTTCCGAGTTTGTACGCATCCTGCGTGAGGGCAGCTGGTTTGACAGCGGGTGCACCGACGGGGAGTACATGGTGAATTTCTCCGGGCGGTACAGGGAACTGCACGGGGTGACGGTGAGAACCGACACGCCGGAGCATTTCATGGACGACCTGAAAAAGTACGGTTACATCAAGGGCTGAACAGTCCGTTCCTTTATTATTACACTCCCTGCCGGTTTGGGATCGCTTCACTTCCGGTGGGGATTTTTCTTTTTTCATCGCCGTGACGCACCCGTCCTTCAAGTTTTCCAAAGGGAGTCGTGAAAACCGACCGGCTACGGAGTATTTTTCCCGCGCCATATGACAAAAACCGACTATCCATGACTATTCCTGCCAGTGTGCCGGTCGCGCTTGCCTCTCATGGTTTCTTCCCTTATATTCGCACTGACATTTAAACGAGTTGAAAAATATGGAAATATGCTACATCGAGGCCGGTGTCCTTGAGAGGATGCTGGCACGTGCCGAGAACCTGTCCGCACATGTGGACAGATTGTATGAGAGAAACCGCCGTAAGGAACCCGGAGAGTGACTGGACGGCCAGGATGTCTGCCTGCGCCTTGACATCTCGCCACGTACCCTGCAGACACTCCGCGATACCGGACGGCTGGCGTTCACCCGCCTCCAGCGCAAGTTCTATTACAAGCCAGAGGATGTGGAGAAGCTGATGGCCTACGTCGGCATCAGACGCAAGGAGAAGGCAATGAGAGAAGGAAGGAAGAACGGAAACCTTTAAAGAGCGGAAGAGATGGAAGGCATTATCGACAAGGAGAACGAACGTGTCCGCAGGTTCTTTGCCCTGCTGGACAACATGGAGAAAAAAGTGGAGCGTCTTGCCCGTGACAACCGTCCTCCCTTCAACGGGGAACGGTTCCTGACCGACAGGGAGCTTTCCGGAACGTTGAGGATCAGCCGCAGGTGCCTGCAGGATTACAGGGACCAAGGACGGATTCCCTATATCCAGCTTGGCGGGAAGATCCTGTACAGGCAGTCGGACATCGAGAGGCTGTTGGAGGAGAACTATCACGCAGCATTGGTATAATATCGTATTCAAGTTTAAGGATTGCCGCCGGAATCGTAAATACAATTCCGGCGGCAGTTTTTATTTAGCCTGCGGCTTCCTTGCCGGCCGCAGGCTTTCTTCTTTCCATCAGCCGGTCCATGTCCGAGGATATCTTCCGGTCGGTGACCTGGGCGTAGACCTGCGTGCTGTCGATATTCGTATGGCCCATCATCCTGGCGATGCTCTCTATCGGAATGCCCGCGGTCAGTGTCAGGGTCCCGAACGAATGCCGGGCCATGTGGTAGGACAGGTTCTCTTTCATGCCTAATGCCACGCCCATTCCATGTACCTCGTACCAGAGGACATCGCGGACCGGCAGCGGGAATACCGGCCTGTCGTCATCCGTGGTGTTGTAAAGATCCAGTATCTGTCCGGCTATGGGATGCAGCGGGATGAACGCCTCCACGTCCGTTTTGGCGCGGCGGATGCGGATATACCTTCTTCCTTCCGAGGTCGTTCCGATGTGACGGGGATGGAGAGCCCTCGTATCCGCGTAGGCCAGACCGGTCAGCGAGGAGAAGATGAACGTCCTGCGCGCCAGCTCCATCATCGGGTCGGGCAGCGGGGTTTCCATCATCCGCTTCAGTTCACTGCGGCTGATATGCCTTAGTTTAGGTGCTTCTTTCCTCTCGTATGCCACGTCCTCTATCGGGTTGGCACGCAATACTTCCCGGTCCACGGCGATGTAGATGAGCCGGTTGAGCCAGCACAGGCAGTGGTTCACGTGTCCGTTCCTGTGTCCCAGCTCCTTCTTGAGAAAGACCTTGAACGATTCGGCGAACTCTTCGGTGATGTCCGAAAAGGCGATGTCCTTCATCCCGCGGGATTCGATGAACTGCCTGAGGTTAAGCTGCGTAGTCTTCGACTGGCGGTAGGTGGAGGTGGAATTGATCTCCTTGGAGCGGACCCTGAGCCGTTCGCGTTCCACCTCTCCGGCCTGCAGGAGGTATTCCGGCACGGAATTGGCACCGGATACGGTGGTCTTGAGCAGCTCGGCCGTGACCACTCCCTGATTCCTCAGCAGGTTCCCGTACGCCTCTTCCAGCCGGCCTCGGAAGGCGGCAAGGCGGTTGTTCTCCCTGGCTGTTTTGATTTCACACTTCTTGCTGTCCCAGTCTCCGGGTTTGCAATAGATGCCTGTCGTGACAGCCGATTTCTTTCCGTCGATGCTGATCCGGCAGAGGACGGCGGTCGTGCCGTCCGATTTTACCTTGTTACGGTTGATGTAGAATAAAAGCCTGAATGTACTGCGCATGATAATGATTGTTTAATTGTTTAATTGTTTAAGGATTAAAGAATAAGTTTCAAATCGCGGGTCGCCTCGACGAACCTGTCCATGTCCTCGAACAGTCGCTTCGGAGTTACACGGGCATATATCTGGGTGGTCTTTATGTTGGAGTGTCCCAGCATTTTACTGATGGTCTCGATCGGCACTCCCTCCTCGAGCGTGACCAATGAGGCGAAAGAATGCCTTCCCATGTGGTAGACAAGGTCCTGGCTCAGCCCCGCCATCAGGCGCAGGGATTTCATGTTGGCCCTGAGCGTATGGTAGTCCTGCGGCGGGAAGAGGGTGATGCGGGTATCGTCACGATACTTCCCGATCAACGCGAGTGCTTCCGGCAGCAGCTTGACGCGTCCGAGGTAGTCGGTCTTCTTCCGCCGGTATTTCAGCCAGAGGCTGCCCTCGTCATCCCGGAAGAGGTTCTCCCGGGTGATGCTTACCGCATCGGCATAGGCGGTGCCGGTGTAACAGGCGAAGAGGAAGAGGTCCCGGGTGATGACATGTGACCTGCGTTTTTCCGGTATCTCCAGATCACGCAGCTTCTCGAAATTCTCCCGGCTGAGTGCTTTCGGTGTTGTCTCTTTCTGCTTGGGCAGCTTGAAGTGGCAGAAATGGTATTTCTCCGAGTGCCCCTCCTTGTAGGCGATGCGGCAGATCTTTTTCAGGATGGACAGGTAATGGCGCACCGTCTCCATCGCCAGTCTCTTCTTTTCCAGGCAGAAATCCTGATAGTCACGGATGAACTGCTCGTTGAGCTGTCCGAAGGCGAGGTCCGAGACCTTGAATTCCGTTTTGATGAATTCGGCAAGGGTGCGCTGGGTGTACACGTAGGTCGACATTGTCGTCGGCGCACGGTCCACGCCGACACGGGCCTTCATCTCCTCGTTGTGCCGGTCGAGAAGTTTGAGCAGGGTCATCTGCATGCCCGCATTACCCTGGAACATGTCCCTGACCGCGGCGGCATCGAAATCCTTTTTCCTTTCCATGAGGGAATTGAAGGCCGAGTGTACGGCAAGCAGCAGCCTCTCTATTTTTTCATTGGTCTCCACCGCTTCCCGGCTCTTGCCATTCAATCGGCTCTCACGCGCGTTCCATAGTCCGGGGGTACAGGAGAGCTTGCAGCTGAACTGCGCCATCGTGCGGTTGAGGGTGATCCGTCCCATGATCGGGGCCTTGCCGGTCTTGTCCGGCTCGCTCTTTTTCAGGTAGAGCAGCACCTTGAATTTTTCCACTTTCATAACGCTCTTTTTTAGGTTGTAAAAATACTCCTTTGAAAAGCGTCCTTTGGCATGCAAAACATTGATAAACAGTGAATACAAATCCGCTTTGTTCCTATCGGTAAAAATTCGGTTACCTGCCGTTGTTTCCGAAACAGGCGGCTAACAGTCTGGTAACTGAAACGTCGCAATATTTTGTTTTCTTTTGCAGGTCTGTCTGTTCTGCAAATCTTGCAAAATGCTTAATTATAAACGTTTTACGTTTAATTATCGTCATTCTGTTTTTTATTGCATTTCTAAATATTACTTATACAGCTCGCCATTCATTCGCAAGTGTTCTTAAAAAATCGGGAGTAAACATTGCATTGATAAGTGAAGCATTAGGGCATTCGGACTTAGCCACCACTCAAATATATTTGGATAGCTTCGACAACGAGCAAGTAGATGAAGCGATGAAGAATTTGCTATAATAAATAAATCTCCATTTGCAGTAATGCAGGTGGGGATTATTTTTTTAATTTTGCCTTAAACTAAAAATTATGGAGAAATTAAAAGAAGATTGTATCATTACGGACGAGCGTTTGGAATACATGAAAGCTATCGCAGAACTATATGTGCCAAATCTGGAAGCAGAAATATATAAAAACATCTGTACCACTACCGCCTTACCTATATTTATAAAAAGATACAACCAAAACAAACTCAAAGAATATGGGAAGTTTACATACGAAAAATATGTGGCAAACAAAGAAATACAAGACACCCTAAAAGGTTTGAGAATTGATATTGATAAATTCTGGTTTCTACTTCTATTCATTTTTGATTATACTTGTGGCACTTGCATAGATGGCATGAAAGGATATGGAGCAGGAATAGAACAATTAAAAGAAGCTGTAAAAGCCATAGTTGAAAACCATGAAAGAACAACCCCGTATGGAATAACTTTTAAAAGCCCCATCAAAATTACTGTTGAAATAGGCGACAAAGATAAAAGAACAATAGTAATTGACAGCCCAGATGCTATTGCTCACACAGCCGCGTCCATTATCAACAGTATAAACGAAATCGAAGACCATCCTTGGATGCAAAATCAAAGAATGACATTTATCCCTACAGAAGAAAAACAAACCATTCATATATGGATGTTCTATAAGATGTTTCAAGACTTCTTCAATCTGCCACCCTATAAAAAGCAGTTTAATCGTAGACGCAAGAAAGGAGAACAGGGGTTATCCCTCAGCAAGATATTTCTCGTATCAAAACTGATATATTTTACAAGGCTATCCACGAATACAAAATTCGACGAAAGTGATGAAAATTTGAGAGGATACATCAGTCTGCATAAAGGAAGAATAATCAATTCTGTAAACAGCATATATTAACGGCAACAAACAAAAGCGCAATTCAGATTGCTAATGAGTTGTGCTTTTATTATTTTTGTCTTTGGTATCTTAGTGTTGAACGAATAACTATATATGTGCTATGAAACAGATATTATTTTTATTGCTAATAGCCCTCTGTTCTTGCCATTCCGGTTTTTCCAGGAAAGGACAGGGAGATAAAACAGACAGTGTTCGTTTGCAAAAAGAACTATGTGCTTTACATCGGTATGTGGACAGCGTTATTAAATCTGATACCATCCTGCAACAACGCTTTCATTGTTTAGGAGCAGGTCTGACCAAAGACAAAGTAACCATTGACTTTCTGGATATACCGGAAGATTCTTTTGAGGTCTTTAAATCGGCATTCAAGAAGAACGTTTTTGCTTCTCCGCTGTTGGAATTCAATATAATGTCGGATATCACATTCGGTCCTGAAATCATTCCGATAAAAGAGGATTCTCTCGGACGGACTGCAAATATAGTGTTAAGTCCTATACCACGGGATATTCCTCGAGGAGAAGCCATAAACCCTGTTTCCCTTTCAATGCGTGCTGAATATGACTATTATCCGTTATCGACAACAGAAGTGAAAGTAATCATCACCAATCACTCTCACTTTGCATATGAATGTGGAGAAAGCTATAGCCTTGCCTATTACAACAGTAAACAGAAATCTTGGGAAACATTACCAACCAATCCCATAGTCAATAGTATTTTATGGATATTCCCATCCGAAAATCCTACCCATGAACAGAACATTAAACTCTATACTTCCGAAGTTCCTAATCGTGCAGGCAAGTACCGCATCTATAAAGCGTTCAACAGAAACACTAAAGTTGCTTATGCTGAATTTGAATTAGTAGATGAAGCAGGAGCTAAGCGGTTGAGAAGACAAATGGATGCCGCTTGGAATGGCAAGACAATTTCATCACAGAACATTTATGGCTCTTATATGCGCGGTGATTCAATCTTTGTGGATTTGATTAACAACTCCATTCACTTTCAAGAATTATTCAGAAAGGAGATGCTTAACTATTCTGCCATTAACTATGGAGCAGTCCGCGAACCTTCCCCCGTTACGCAGAGAGCATACACCGACACACTGCAAATAAGCATGAAAACCGAGAAGCCTGTTTACCCGATTGGAACAGAAAGTGTAGATGTAATACTAACCAACAAGAACTTGAGCCAACAAAACTTATCCTTTGGTGAATATTATTTTGTAGCACGCAAGCAGGGAGAACAATGGATACCATTATATGACAACAGCTTGGTGAACGACATTGGCATTTTATTAAAACCTAACAGCGATTATCAGTTCAAAGCCAAACTCTATCCATTGTTCAATGACAATACTTCTGGTCAATATCGAGTTTACAAAGAAGTGAAATTCAATGACACAAATAGGAAGTGGTATATGATAGCAGAATTTAAAATTGAATAAAAATAAAGGGCTTATACTATAACATAATCGGATATAGAGTTGACCGCATAATCCATTTGTTTATGTTTTCAAAAACATAATAATGGTAGAGCTTTCGATTAAGAGGGGGAGTTTCAAATTTCTTTTTTAGTCCGTTTAAGAGCTACTAACTTCGCACCGTAATCAGAAACGATAAGGCGCCAAGTTGATGATTACATAGTACTAACATTAAAAGATAAAAACTATGAACATCAATTTTTTAACACAGACTACGGTTGTAGAAGAAAAAAGCAACACTGTTGATACAGTATTTGTAAACCGATTTATAAACGGCATGATGAGAATACCGACCGAAATTCGACTACGGTTTAAAACCATCAATAACATTCCTGCCGTCACTGTTACATTGACTTATAAAAGTCGAATAAAGGAAACTTTGACAACGATTGCAAACGGAGAACTTATCAGTGCGATAATCGCGGCAATGGGCAGCCAATTAAAACCAATCCAAGAGTTTCAGACCAATGGTAACCATGTTGTTGAAGACACTTCCGAGAACTTTGAATTGGAAATGTTTGAAGCATTCATCCGCTCACAACACCAATTAAAATTGGAGGATGATTTTATCTCACCTTACGGGGACAGGTTTCTTCATGCCATTTTTGCTATCGGCTTTCATCACGATGTACATTTCTATTTAAAACGGGATGAACACATTGAAGAACTTCTGAATGAAGCACTAAAAGCATAAACGGAAATAATGTTTCACTATGGAGGGAGGATAAAACCTCTCTCCTTTACTTCCCCACACATTTATGAATATCATACTACCACCCACATACGATAACGAAGCAGCCCACCAACAACTAAAGCAACTGATGGAACAGAAGAAAAACTTATCCGTCAGATTGGACGATACACCCTGTGCATGGATAAGCATATCAAATATGACAAGGCTAAGATACTTGCTCAATACATCTTCTTGGATGTGAATAACCAACTATCTGGAAACGGGAAATCCCGATGATTTCAGAGTGTTCCCGTCCCTTAGAGAAGCAATGCCCGGCTTCCAAGTTACGGTACTTAAAGCATTGCTCGATACAAAACGCAGAATATATAAAATTCCATTTCTAAGGGAAACACAGTCACATCTAAACCTCGTTGCGATATTCAACTTCGGTAAAATCTATTTCCGAATCAGCAGAACAGCCCCTATCGCAGAATATCTTAATGCCTATAATATATGAATCAATATACCATCAGTAAAGGTCAGAAGTTATCCGACATAATGACCGAAATAGAACCCAATATCAATCTTGCCAAGAAATTTCCCGGTGTAGGAGCTACCTATCTGGAAATCCACTCTCACAGACCATCCATATTGATAGAACCCAATGTACCCGTCATTCAAGGAAAGTGTGCAAAATCTGATGATGATTTTAAACTGTTCGGAGTGTACGAAGGTGTTTCCATAGATGCAATAACCCGTTACCTGCAAGAACCCAATCCTTATCATAAACTGATGACTACTCCCGAAAGTTTTCAAAAGGTCAAACAGGCAGTTAATAATGTTGGCATAGACCTCTATTCCCATTTCTTCTGTTTGATGGATGAATCACATCTATTAGTAAAGGATGTGGACTACAGGGAAAACATTGTCTTGCCGATGAATGATTTCTTTCTTTTCAAACAGAAGGCGCTGGTTTCGGCTACCCCGATAGCTCTTTCAGACCCCCGTTTCAAAACACAAGGTTTCCGAACCGTAACCATTGATGCAAACTATGATTACAGGCAGGAAATTACGGTCATTCATAGCAATAATTCCCTGCAAAGTATCCGAGAATATTTGCAAGAACACGATACCCCCGTATGCTTCTTCATCAATTTGGTGGACTACAGCCATTCATTAATAAAGGAGTTGGGAATCGAAAACGAATCATCCATATTCTGCGCTCCCAAGAGTGCGCTAAAACTAAAGCATGAGTTGAATTTCCATAATGCTTATGATGAATGGAGAGCAGACAGGATGAGAAGTTTTAATTTCTTCACAAGCAGGTTTTATAACGCTTTCGATTTGGAGTTGGACTATTTACCCCATGTCGTGATGCTCACCGACATAAAGGCATCGGCATACACCATGCTTGATATTCATACGGACTGCGTACAGATTGCAGGTCGTTTCCGTAACGGTCTTGAATCATTAACCCATATCTATACGACAGACCACAATCTGCCTACTCCGAACAGAGAAGAAATACGAACAAACCAATTCGCGCATGAACACGCATACAATACAATTCGAACCTTATACAACAGTGCATCATCCGAAGCGGAAAAAAATGCTTTCGGAGAAGCTATGCGTTCACTTCCTTTTAATAAAATGTTGTACCCCGATGGAAAGAAGAACTATTTCGCCATTGATAATGATACCAACGACAGGCTAATGGATAGTAGTTACCATGACAGTAAACGGATAGAAGCTCTTTACTACAGTTGCAATATGTTCAAACCGTCCTGCATGGGTTATAATTATCCGTTGGAAATTTTTAATCACCTTCAACTTAAAGGCTCTAAAATGACCGTCCGAGAGAAACGCAAGAAGATGGTAGCTTGTCTTTCCGAGATAACAGAACCGTTGTCCGAGTTTGATATGGACTATATAAACGAGATGAGAAAGGTAGATTCATTACTGATTGAAGCATACGAACTGTTAGGATTGGATGCAATCAAAGAAATGAACTATTCACAAAAGCGGATGAATGAAGCGGTCATTCTTAAACAGGTGAAAGGCAACAAAACTGTCAAATTGGTAAAGAACAGTTTCAAGGTAGGTAACAAGTACAAATGCTCCGAGATTGTATCCGAACTAACCCGAATCTTCGAGTTGTTGAATATCCATCCCCATAAGACCATTCGGGGAGAAACTATACAATATTACTTTGACGCAATCCCATGTAAGATTGGCAAGAAAAGGGAACGCGGATATTATCTCACAGCAGAGTTACTTTAGCCATAGGCAGGACAAAACCAAATGAGTTTAGTTACTTTACACCCGAATCCGACTTTGTCCTACTCTCAATTCATAACGGGAAACTTCCATTTAGCAGGTTTAGCATTGGACAGCATAACTCCGGGCATTAAAATTTCACTACAAGTAAGGCTCTATACTAATTTTAAAGAATGTTACATAAATATTATGCCACCCCCTAAAAAGTCACTATCTTTGTAATATCAAAATGAGGGAGAAGCAGCCACTTCCATGTGTGCCCCGTATGGTACATGAGAGGCTTTTAAACTCATTTTATTTTCTTTAAGTTGCCACTTCGGACAACTTGTCCACTTCATATACAGATAAGACAAACATCCATTCAGATTTTTCATTTGTCAACATCTATAATTCTAATATGAATGACTGTAAAGAACTGACCTATGAACAGGTTCGTGAGCTTGCCATAGCCCGATATGTGGATGATAACAAAATCAGCATCGGAGTCTGGGCTAAACAGAACGGCTACATCAAGAAGAAGAGACAAAAAGATAACAGGGTTTACACCGTTTACATCAAGATGAACAATGATAATGCAATTAAACAGGAATGATTATGAAAACAGGAATGACTAACTTTAATGTGAACATGTACAATGAAAAGATTGAATTATTAAACGAAATAATAGATACTCTTAACAATACAATATACAGTTTCTACAGTTGGGGACATACAATTACTCCTGCATTTGTAAAGAAGCTGATAGATAATCCAGCCGAAATATACCATGAATATTTGAGCTTCGAATACATAGCACAACGCAAATGTGCAGAGTATGGGATAAAGGACAAAGAATATCTTAATCCTCTACACCAAGACTGTTTCCATGATATTGTGGATGAAATGGAGTCCATATTTGAATCTCTTAATAAATTCTGTCAGTTGCTACCGCGTATCAAAAAAGCCTATGGTTCTTTATGCTATCTTATAGAAGAAGAATACCTCAATGAACCTCACTTTGCAGAGACTAAAAATGCAAGACTGCGAATCATGCAACAATGTGCAGAACTTGAAGATAATAAATTCACATTCTCTGAATCGAACTTTGAAGTCTGAATGTAAACAAAATGAGGGAGGGCTATGCAAATGGTTCTCCCTCATTTATATTAATGCCAACAGTCAGAATATTTATTGTAGTTCAGCATATTTTCTTCTATGGTTACATTACATTCTATAAGCAGAGATTGTATGCAATCACACTACTTACATTTGACCCCTCAATATTACAGATTTCAAACAGGTGGGTTGGCTCTTGCAAATAGGTGGGTTGGGACTTTCATACAGGTGGGCTACTTATAAATACCTATATATAAATACCTATTGCCCATAAATACTCTACCTATCATTCGCCTTGCTCCGCAAGTCGCATGAATACCTATTTATTAAAATGATGATAATTTATAAACTCAATCTATTCATTATGATTATTCATTTACCAACAGGGTTGAATTTTACTACACAGAAAAACGCCAAGTCTTATTTTGGCAACCACAAGTACAGAAGATTGGTAAAAGAAAAGAAGATATATTTCACAGACTATAACAGACCAGTTGCCAATGACAGGAATAGAAGAATTATCGTACAGAAGAATAACTGAGAACATTGTAGGCAAACTTGACTTGTTGGAAGCGTATCTGTTCTATTGCTTGGCTTTATGTTCGGATTGCTACACTATGGTTTCAAACGTTAAGCAAGAATCTTTAACCCAATTCTATGGCATAAAGAATGACGACCAGATAAGGAAATGGCTGCACAAGTTTGAGGATTTGAATCTAATTCAGATTGACAAACAGTCAATCAAAGGTAAATATGGTAGTTTCGACAGGTGCAGCTACATACTGAATACCGAGCATTATGTCCTTATAAGCAAGAAATTGTACAGTGAACCCATATCTCGCCAATTAAAAGGATTTCTTGTCTTACTAAAATGCAAGTGTTTGAATGGCACAAATACCTGTCAATATATCCAAAGCGAATTAGCCAGAGTATTGAACATCAGTGAAAGTTCGGTTTCAAGATATTTAAAACAAGCAGAAGATAGCGGATATATAAAAAGGGATGATAAAGGAATATACCTTAAAAATAAGAAAATATTCATCGTTACTCCCGAATCAACATTTGCATTTATAAAGAATGTCTATCCCAATATACTTACCGATGAAGATATATCCGAAAGAAGAATACATAATTAAACATCTGTTTATAGTTTTACTATAAGCAACGGGGCACAACCACCCGGATATTTCGTATCCGAGCGACTACACCCCTATTTTAGCCCCCCCTCATAGTCACTAAAGAAAAAAGAATGCTTTAAAAACAGTTCCAAACCATCAATAATAATAAGCATTCTTATTAATCCAAGAACAGGCACGATGCACTATTACCATAACCAACCAAAATTTTACTAATGCTCCGAATTTCTTTTAAAAGAATATTTAGGGAAAGACATAGAACGAGCCTTGGATGCAAGCGAAGAAATTCACTTGTGTTTAGGGTTTGTTCTTGTTAAAAACATTCAATCAATAATCATTTAATTCAAATTCATTATGGAAGCATTACAAATTATGCCTATCATGGCACAGAACCAATCGAGATTTAACTTAGGCGAGTATGCGGAAGAAGCTGCCATTATCCAAGACGAACCAACTGTACAGCCGAGCGTAAACTTTTTGGAAGCCAACACCGATGCAATCACTATGGACGAACTTGCAAACAAATGTGTCGTTCCAACTTGGGCTAACCAAGAATTGACTATCGCACATCAAGACTTTATTTCATGTGTGCATGATGCGGCTTGCTCATTCTATGCAGGTGAAAGAGTGAACGAGCCGGATATTAGAGTTTCACACATTGTACGCGGTAGAACACCTCAAAGTTTGGGTAAGAAAGCAAGTGAACTGTTGGAATGTGAAAAGACACAATTCTACCAACGCCTTGCATTTGCCTTTACCATTCCAACCATTATCGAAACGGTAAGAGGGCAAAGGCTTGAATTGTGCATTGGTGGGGTAAGGAACTATTCAGACCTCAACCTTTATCGTGCATCCAAAGGCTTGGAAAAATTTTCTTGTTTTGTAGGCTGGAGAGTTAGAATTTGTAGCAATCAAATCCTAACAGGAGAAGGTGTCAAGTTCAATATGGAAGTAACCAATATCAGCGAACTTTACAGAAACGTACTTGAATTGTTCCACAGCTTCAATCCTGCAAAGGAAATCCACTTAATGCAGTCACTAACCAACACTTCATTGTCCGAAACACAATTTGCGCAAATCGTAGGGCGGATGAGAATGTTTCAAGCATTGTCACCTGCAAGACAGAAAGCCATTCCAAGACTTCTGATTACGGACAGTCAGATTAATTCTGTTTGTCGCGACTACTATCACAACGAAGTGTTCGGAGCAAAGGACAATGCCATATCAATGTTCGATTTCCACAACCTTTTGACGCAGGCTAACAAGGGAAGCTACATTGATACTTATCTGCAACGAGCCGTAAACGCAACGGAAGTCAGTGTAGGAATTAACAACGTCCTGCAAGGACTTGATAACAAATACGCTTGGTTCTTGGGCTGAGTGGATTGTTGATTGACAGAGGAAAGGACATCATTAAGTTGGTGTCCTTTCTTCATACTTAATAATTAACTAATTATATTTGTAAGTACGCAAATAAGTACATATATTTGCATTATAAAAAGGAGGATTTATGAGAACAGCCAATTACACAGATTTAAGAGCCAATCTAAAAGGTTATATTGACTCGGTTATTGACGATTGCGATACGGTACTTATCAATCGTGGTAATGGTACGGGAGTAGTAATGATTTCTTTGGAAGAATATAATTCTTTGAAAGAGACCGAATATATCATGTCTTCTGAACAGACCATGAATGATATTCGTAAAGGAGAAGAAGACTTAAAGGCAGGCAGGGGAATAGAAGTAAATTTAGATGAACTATGAAACTGATATTTACTCCTATTGCACAAGAACATTGGGAATATTGGAAAAAGAATGACCCCAACATAACCAAACGCATTAAGAAATTACTCGCCGATATATTGGAACATCCTTACACTGGTATAGGTAAACCTGAACCTCTCAAATATGAATTGGCAGGTAAATGGTCAAGACGAATTAATTCAGAGCATAGACTTATTTATTCTGTGCATAATGATATGATAGAGATTTACATATTCTCCATGAAATATCACTATTCCAAGAAGTAACTACATTATCACATCTTATTAATTAAAAGGACATCTATTAAGTTAGGTGTCCTTTTTCTGTTTTACACTTTACAAATTCTATGACATTATGGATAAATCTAAAATTGAAAATGCTATCAATCATATCACCTCTTTACAAGAGAAATTATGCTACTGTGAAAACAATCTGCAATATATCAAACGCTTGCAAGCACTTAAATATTGGCGCACAAGTTTGATTCATTTTTGGATAGGAACAGCAGACAGCATGGTGAATATGCAGCAGTTTATGAAAGCTACTTCCATACTTGTTGCGGATTCTCATTCTATGATAGAGTATGCAATTCAATTCTTGTTTATGAATATGGCGATAGACCATTTTAATACTTGATATTATGGATATAGATTATACTGTTGGAGAAGTGGAACTAACTTACAAATCCACTTCAAAAAGCCGGAGCAAAATATATAGTTCGGAGGACGCTTACAAGGTCTTACTCCCCACATATAAGGAGGGTACAATCTGTTACAAAGAATATTTCAAAGTCTTGTTCCTAAACCAATCCAGCCAAGTTTTAGGTTACACTCTCATATCAGAGGGAGGGATAACAGACACAACCGTAGATGTCAGAGTAATTCTACAAGCCGCATTGCTCACCAATTCAGTAGCTATCATTCTTGCGCATAACCACCCAAGCGGTAGCATGAAACCAAGTAGGCAGGATATGGAGATTACTAAGCAGGTCAAGGATGCTGCAAGGTTTATGAGGATTACAGTAACAGACCACCTCATATTAACGGATGAAGGATATTATAGCTTTGCTGATGAAGGACAGTTATAGCGTATCATCTTGAAAAGGACATTCAATTTTTAAGTTGGGTGTCCTTACTTACATAAGCTGAATGTTCGTTCAGCATTTGTAACCAACTATTAATAATTGTGAATTATGAAGACATACATAGCATATCTAAGGCAATCCACCATGAAGCAACAAATCTCTGGTCTTGGTGTAGAAGCACAACGAGAGATTATACACAACCATGTGAAGAACCAGCCTATACTTGTTGAGTACATTGAAACGGAGAGTGGGAAGAAATCTAATAGACCTCAACTTCTTGCAGCTTTGGCGATGTGCAGGAAAACCAACTCTATTCTGATTGTCGCTAAATTGGATAGACTGTCAAGAAATGTAGCGTTTACTTCCAAGCTGTTGGAAAGTGATGTTGAGATTGTGTTCTGCGACTTCCCACAAGCCAACAGATTAATTCTGCATATCATCAGCAGCATAGCCGAATATGAAGCAGGATTAATCAGTCAGAGAACCAAACAGTCACTTCAAGCCAAAAAAGCAAGGGGTGTGCAGCTTGGTAAAGCGGAGAACTTGATGAATAAATTTGAACAAGCCGTTCAGCATAGTATCGTTACCAACAGGGCTAAAGCGGATAACAATCCAAATAACATGAGAGCGATAGCACTGTTACGGTCACTATCAATGCAAGGCAAATCATTATCCGAAATGACTTGTCTGTTGAATGAGCAAGGTTTTGTTACATCTAAGGGATGTAAGTTTCAGATTACACAAGTCAAGAGATTGCTTGTCAGAGCAGGGTTGATGTCGTGAAGTTACTTTGAAAGGCAGGACAGATTTAGAACAAGGTTAGTCTTATATACCCCAATCTAAATTTGTCCTACCTAAAAAAACAGCCGGAGAAATAATGGCAGTTTTTATAAATAGACAAGCCAATCTATCTCTAATATATAAAGTAATAGATTGACTTGCCGTTATTAATAGCATAAATAAAACCAAGGCACTATTGTCATTATCAATAGCATTAAAAATAAAATATAAAGCAATACTCGTAGTATATGGCTCGGGCATTTCTTCTTAATAAAAGCCGATACCATGTTTATGTGTAACAAAATATGAATAGCAAGCAGAATGACCAACACAATTCCTGCCCACAAATGAATATTGCCCCAATCATGCCTTCCCAAGCCCAACAATTGTGAACTCCATGGAGTAACACCTTGAAATTTGACAGCATGGCGAGAAGGAATGACTATTTCCAATATGAAGCCACTTATACTTACCAATGCCATTGCTATCAACATAACAAAGTCTATGACAATGTTAAGTAGCATTTTGTTCTTTATAAACATCATTCTTTATGATTGTTGTCCGTGACATTCATGATGGTGTTCATGGGATGAGCAGCCTACTCCCGAATCAGTAAGTTTCCCGTTTAAGTAGTCGGTAGCGACATCCAAAATATTACCGGAACACCCTCTTATAACTTTGATGTGGTGGGTTGTAAGTACATTTAAAGCACCTTGCCCCATATTCCCTGCCAACATGACGCTGACTCCCATGTTTTCTAATTCTCCTGCGATATTGGATTTACATCCGCATCCTTGTGGGGAAGGAATAGTCTCGCTGCTTAGAATCTGATTGTCTTGCCCTACTGTCAAGATTGTGTAATACTCACAGTGACCGAAATGGTTGTCAACTACATTCTCTTTTGTCGGAATTGCAATTTTCATCATAATCTCATTCTTATTAATGTTAATATTACTAATGCTTATGTCGTTGGAGTGGCACACTGGACATTCCATTTTACGGATTTTAAGTGCAGGTTTGATATTATTGAATACAAAACCGCATACTCCGCAATGGAACCATTCACTATCAGTGTACGCTACTCCACCTTCTATCATTATAGCAACACCACGAACCAATGCTTGGGCAATTTTCTGCCTTGCACTGGTATATATTCGGCTAAGAGTAGGACGTGATACCCCCATTGAAACAGAAGCCTCTTGTTGAGTTTTCATTTCATAATCACATAGCCGTATCGCTTCATACTCCTCGAAATGCAAGAATATAGCATCCTTGCGACAAATGTTTGAGGCTATCGGTTTAAAACCTGCAACAGAAGGCATATTATTGACTTTACGGATATTTTTGGGACGTGGTGACATTGAATATTTATTGTTTTCGACTGCAAATATAATGAACAAATGTTCATAACAAAACAACAAACCGTTTTTTAACACAACGGATAAAAACTTTGATTTATATCCCCTTGAATACTCTTGATTTAAAATAATTCATGTTTGAGAGCATAGAATTTACTATTAATCCTCACTTCATGCTTAGTGATTTAAAACCTTTCGCTATCTTTGTACCAATTCCAAAGAACTAATGCGTTAGGGAGTTGGAAGGACATATTTAACGAAAGGTGTTATTGAAATTATCTTCCGCTAACAAATTCTCGCAAAATTTGAAACGGTACGAAGATGATAGCAGTAGCACCCCACCATTTGATATATACCTACCTTATATTTATAAGGCTTTTAGATATTGTCAAAATTGGTGTGGGTTGCTATTGTTTTATCCGTACCAAAGGCAATGCGAGAAGCCAGTTAGCGAGATAAAGCAAATAGTGTTCCCACATCTTTTTTTATTTATGGCTCATTGTAGGGAGCAGGTGAGCATAAAGGTGCAAATATGAAAACCTACTTACTGGATATTCTTAATAGATATAAGAAATTTAGCGAGAGTTTAGATGTAGAAGCCATTCTTTGCTCTAAATCGTGGTCTGTTTTCAATGACTCCGGTTGCAAAGAGATATATTTATTTCAGCATGACGGTAGTCTGATAATCTCTGTAAGTGGAGAAGTAACTAATGCTACATGGAAATATATTCCAGTAAACCAGTCTATTTTAATCAGCACAAAGAGTGCTTCGTATATGTTGCATCCTGCGTTTGTTGATGATATAATTTTTGCTTTGCAGTTAGACGGAACAAATCAATATTCTTTTATGATTGATGAATTGCAAAGAGATACATTCGCTCCCAAAAGTTTATCAGATATTGAGAAGTACTTTATCAGAAGAAAGCAACTTGAACTCGAAAAGGAAAAACAACTATTAGCACAGCGTGCCCATGATAAAATTGTTGCACGTGAGCAACAAGAACAACAGAGAAAACAAGAAGCGGAAGAGGCTTTAATAGAAGAAGCTCTAAGAGAAAGTAAGCTTTATCAAACAGTTCTTTCTATTGCATGGATACAGATGTTTCTAATTCCTATCATTCTAATTCCATGCTATTTGTTTTCTGACGAGTTTAATAACAATGGTTGGAAAGACAGAATAAGTCTTATTATGGTTCTTGCCTTTTTAGGAGTACTCTTGTTCGTTATTATTAGCTTTTTTATCCTTGACCCGATTAAAAACAGAATCATAAAACGAACTAAAGAAAACAATATCCATAATTTTTAATTTAACAGTTAACTTGATATGAAAACATTTAGATTATTGACAGCTTCATTATTGATTGCTGTATGCGCAGGATTGGGTTCTTGTGGCGATGATAAATTGGACGACTTTCAACTAGAAGTAATGTTCCCTAATGGAGATTCATTTTCTACTTATGGACTGAATTTAAGAGATTATGAATGCTATGGTTCTTATTATTGGGGTAACATAAACCACTTCTCAGGCTTGAAGAATAATCATCTATGGATTAGTTCTTATGATAGGACGACTAAAGAAAAACTTTGGGAATGGACTGATAATAGAACTTTTGACAAAAAACGTACAGTTCATGTTGGATATGGAGAATATAAGGATATTGAAATATCAAGCATTACCACCTATGGAGCTTGCGCCAAGAACAACATCTTCGTTGCGAGTGTCAGTTATAATGGTGAGTCATACAATGAAAATAATATCTTGTTCAAAACAGCAGCAGGAACGCTCAAAGAAATAAAAAACGACTATCGTGCATATATTACTGATTGGTACAAGGAATCTGTGTTCGTTGGGAATTGTTGCTATAACGACATGGGAGATACACTTTATGTTAGCCAAATAAACAATGGCGCAGTAGGAGGAACACCTATTTCTTATGAAGAATCTGTTAGCGTCAATGTTGATGTTAATTTTGATGATTTTCTAACACAAATCAGTGCGTTAAGAATTAATTATAAAACATATAAGAACGTTTGGTACACGAAGCATAAACTTCCGTTTGAAATTTTCTCTGACACCAAGAGAGAATGCACTTTACTTGACAATTCCACCAATATATGGAAGTACAAATTAGACCTCTTATATTATGACGGAACGAAGAAAGATTATACATTTTACCTAAATATTGAGAACGGCACAATCTCTGAAACCCAAAATGTTTCTCCCATTGTTGGTAGTTGGGTTTATATCACAGATGAAGGATATAAAGAGATTATCACTTTTTACAGTGATAACACTGGTCGTTGGGAGTCAGTGAATATACATGACAACACTTCCAATTCAGACCCATTTACTTATACAATGGATGATAAGGAGGATAAGTTTATTATTGATTTTGGAGATAATTCACCCGAAACGTACTATTATAACATATCTGACAATAAGATGAAATTGATGTACGAGGACGGACATGTAGAACTTTATACCAAACAATAAAATTAACAGAACCACTACTATAAGGTACTATCGGAAATTTAAAATCCTTTAGTACCTTTTTTAGTGAAAGTTGGTTTTATAGACCCTAATTCAAAAAAGTACTATGCTTACTTTGAATAGCTATATAGATAGTTGAAACTTCATTTTATAATTGCTATTTTTGCAATGCAGGTTTATTCTGCAAAAGAGATTATTAATTTATTTATTATGAACCATTCTTGGCACTTGACCTTAAAAGTCAACCAAGACGTCAACCAATAGTTTCTAAATAGAATCAGATTCTAAAGATAGCTATCATAAAAGGAAGTAGCTCAGTTGGTTGCTGACGAAAGCGCAGCTTTTGGCAGCCGCAGAAGAGCATTAGCCTTCCAAGCTGAGGGTCGCGGGTTTGAGCCCCGTCTTCCGCTCTATAGAAGAGATGATTTGATCATCTCTTCTTTTATTTTACACCGCCCCGTTTTTTTCATTACTCAACAATGTTCCAAACTTTTCAACTTCTAATTTGTTATATCAATAACAACATTCCAATAGAAAAGACATTAAGTTATGAAGACGATTATTGACAAAGCCAACACGAGAGGTTATTTTAATCATGGATGGCTAAAAACTTACCACACATTCAGCTTCGCAGATTATTATAATCCCAGACGTATACACTTCGGTGCTTTGCGCGTATTGAATGACGATACAGTGGCTCCCGGAGAAGGTTTCGGCATGCACCCGCATAAAAATATGGAAGTAGTATCCATTCCTTTACAAGGATATTTAAGACACGGAGATAATGTACAAAATGAAAGTACCATCACCCCCGGAGAAATTCAAGTAATGAGTACAGGAACAGGTATCTATCACAGTGAATACAATGCCAGTAAAACCGAAGATCTGAAATTCCTGCAAATCTGGGTGATCCCTAATGTAGAGGAAACCAAACCTGAGTACCATAATTATAATATCCGCCCGTTATTGAAACGTAACGAACTGGCAACTTTCATTTCTCCTTCCGGAAACACACCGGCACATCTGTTGCAGGATACCTGGTTTTCAATAGGTACATTTGATGCCGGACATAGTGTAATATACCGTATGCACAAACCTCGCACAGGTGTTTACATTTTTGTTATAGAAGGAGAGATTAATGTAGCAGGCGAAAACCTTTCACGCCGTGACGGTATCGGTATATGGGACATTGAAAGTGTCACTATCGAAGCCACTTCCGAAACACAGATACTGGCTATTGAAGTAGCTATGTAAACCATATTATTCATGGCGCAATCATCCAAACGGGAAATTTGCGCCACAAATACCTCTTTACTTCCTTATCTTAACCCCATTTTTCTACAAATTTTATACGCCACACGGTCTACAGAACAAAATTACACATCTAGCAGACCAACTCTTTCTTCAAACGAAAGTCCTAATACAAACAAATGGCAAATATCCTTTTCACCATTCGCCAGAGAGAAAGACAAATCCTTACCAGATGCCCCGCCCAATGCTTACCAAAGTTCCAGTTTAGTACAGTCTTCAGCAGGATTATAACAGGAAGCTGACTTCAATGCGATTTACAGATACACTTGCGCTGCTTCCACGATTTCTAGCGGAAGCGAGATATGTTTTGAAAACGAATAGTAATCCCCAGCCGACGGATACACATTTCTTTATCCCCTTTTCCATTTCAAAAAACTGTATCTGTACTTGTAAACTCTTTGCTTTACCCTGATTTTCCTCTATCCGATCCTACAAATCATCAGTCTGTTGCTGTATCCTAGACAATAATTTCATAGATTCAATTAATTTTTGAAGGTATATACAATAATAAACAGATTATTCCCTCTCCCAATTATAAGACAGCCGGAGCTGTGTTCAAATATCCCTTATCTTTTAGTTTAGCAAAGATTCCGGTATTGACAATCTGTACACATATTCTAATCTTTATAATAAAAACAGGGAACAAACGGTATTCCACCATCAAATACTTGAGATATCCTCTACTATAAAAATAAGAACTTCCTTCTGAATGGCCGAACGCAATCCACTTTCCATCCATACACTGGCTTTTTGTAATAAACTCAATTGACACGCAAGCACAATCAATAGAATAATAATTATACCTAACTCTATCTGTACTTTTCATTATAGTTTGTTTTTTCAAAGTAAAGATAAACAAGAATCAATAATTTACGGAAGTAAAACAGAGAGAGTTTTTCAACGACACAAACCTCAGATTATCTTTTAATTATAGATAATCTGAGATTCGTGTTGAAACAAAAGCTTTTTCAGAGTGTTTCTTAGAGTTCTATTGTCAATTCTACCGGACAATGATCTGAGCCAAAGATATCCGTATAAATATGTGCACCTTTCAACCTATCTTTCAGTGAATCGGAAGTGAGAAAATAATCAATACGCCAACCTGAATTCTTTTCACGGGCTTTAAAACGATAAGACCACCATGAATAGATTCCTTCCTGCTCTGGATAAAAATAGCGGAACGTATCCGTAAAACCGGACTCAAGCAAAGTGGTAAACTTGGCACGTTCCTCATCAGTGAAACCTGCATTTTTACGGTTTGTCTTAGGATTCTTCAAGTCTATTTCCTTATGCGCCACGTTCAGGTCACCACACACAATGACAGGTTTCTTTTCTTCCAGTTTTTTCAGATAGGCACGGAAATCATCTTCCCATTTCATTCTATAATCCAACCGTCGCAATTCTTCCTGCGAATTGGGAGTATACACAGTAATCAAATAAAACGATTCCAATTCAAGAGTGATTACCCGTCCTTCGTGATCATGCTCTTCTATGCCTAAACCGTATGTCACAGATAATGGTTTGACTTTAGAAAAGATAGCTGTGCCTGAATACCCTTTCTTTTCAGCATAATTCCAATAGGAGTGATAACCTTCAAACTTGGCATCCAGTTGCCCTTCCTGCATCTTTGTTTCCTGCAGGCAGAAAAAGTCTGCTTCTAAACGATGGAAAACATCAACAAAACCTTTATCATAACAGGCTCGCAAGCCATTTACATTCCATGATATGAATTTCAACATGATTCTTTTATTATTTGTAGATTAAAAACATTCCAGAACAAAAGTAAGTACAAAAGCATACTTATCAAAGCAAAAAAACTTAAAACAAAAAAGCGTCCTATTTTCGTAAACGAAACAGGACGCCTATCCTTATTAATTAAGGAAAATGTTTTCTCTATAATTACTGTGCCGAATCACTGGGAGCAGGAGTTTCTGTTGCAGCGTCATTTGTTTGCGGAGCAGCGAAACCTGAAGGTGCATTCAGCGGATTAGTAGCTCCTTCTTTCACTGCCTCTTCCATGATTACAGAAGAATCTGTATGAGCGACAGGAACAAAATAAGCAGTAAGCACACTACATGCCACCATAAAAGCAGCTAACCCCCATGTTAATTTCTCAATAAAATCTGTCGTCTTGCGAACACCCATTATTTGATTTGAAGAAGCAAAACTAGAAGCCAAGCCTCCACCTTTTGAGTTCTGAATCAGTACGACAAAGCACATCAAAAGAGCTGCAAGCACAATTAATCCAATAAGTAATAAATACATTTTCTTTATTTTGATTTAGTGTTAATAATCAATTTCTCCAAAAATCTTATTTGGTCTGCAAAGTAAGCGTTTTTTTTTGGATATTTCAAATTTAATTTTTTAATAATTTCAAGAGCCTTAGAATATCTTTGCTGTTTAACGTATATTTTAGCCAATGTTTCAGTGAAATAGCTTTCATCCTCCATATCCTCTTCATTATCTTCCGACTCCTCTTCTTCAGAAACTTTATTCTTCACCGGTGCCGCCTCTTTTATTCCTAATTGAGGTAACAAAGGTTCCTCTGCCGACTTTTCAATGAAGTTGTCTATCAAATTCTGTCCTTTCATCTGAGGTATATCATCAGACACATGTTCTTCCTCATGCAATAAAAAAGAAGTATAATCTGTTGTTACATCCATTGGTAATTCCATAACAACGGGCTCTTCAGGCAAAGAAGAGAGAAAAGTATCGATCAATGAAAGAGTACGATCCAAACCAGCCTCTTCCTTAGGTAGATCTTGTTTTTCAAAGGAAGATACAGTAAAGCGCTCCCCCTCTATCAGATAAAAAAGAATCTTGCGGTCAGCTACATACAATGCAGCCTTACGTAGTTCCTCACCAAATGTTATGTCATGCAATAAAAACAGATTCTTCAGATAAAGCAGTCTCACCGTCTGAAAATATGGATAACGCGCAAGCAGCGTCCGCAACTCGTACAAAGTATCCCGATTCAATCGTTCAGGATGCGTTATCCATTCATATAATTGTTGTTGTATCATGACGGAAAATCACTCACTACCAGTTTGCCACTGTAGCATTGAATATTTGCTCTACAATTTCTTTAATCATTTGGTTTACCAACTCATCCTGCACAGCACTTAACTGCTGATTGGAATTATATTCACGACTAGCCGAAAATTGCTGTCCGTTCATATTTTCCGTAGGATTGGAACTATTGACAAAATTCACTCTCACCGTCATACGCAATTCTACCATACTAGAATAGCCATCGGATCCAATTCCTTTATTAAATGCCTCATAATTCGTTATCTCACCAGACAATTGCAGGTCACCACTGCGCTTGACTTGCTTTAAACGAGTTTGTTGCATATAAATATCCTGTAATGCCGTATTGAACATATTCTCCATCGGTCCCCAAACAAAGCCAGCTGAACGGTTTGGGAAATTCTCAAACGAAATAGTCTTTACCTTTGTATAATCTATAGACGATCCGTTAAATTTATATGAAATAGAACAAGCAGTTACGATCCCCGCCAGTACCATCAACACACCAACTACTTTCAATTGTTTAATCCAAACCATATTCTTTTATTTTTCTATAAAGTGTTCGTTCTGAAATATTCAAATCTTTTGCTGCATTCTTACGCTTTCCATGATGACGGTCGAGTGCCTTACGTATCATTTCTTTCTCCACTTCGTCCAATGACAAAGTGGCTTCTTCTACAACCTCCTCCGTATCCTGAATATCATCTACTACAGGATGAGCCGGTTTGGCGGCAGAAATTATGGTAGGCGTAGCAGGCACCACTGTAGCAACTAGATTCCGTTGCGGTTCCTGATAATAAGAAACTGCCGTAGTAGCTGGTGCCGTCGGAACAGATTGCGCGCCACGTTCCGCCATCAGTGTATTGACTAACTTCTTCAAGTCAGTCACATCACGCCGCATATCAAACAACACCTGATACAAAATCTCACGCTCACTTTCAAAAGCCTTCCCTGTATTTGCTTTCACTCCAAACAAAGCAGGCAAACCAGAATTCACATATTGTTCCGGTAAATAATTTCTCAAAATCTCTGCCGTTATATCCCGGTTAGTTTCAATAATAGATATCTGTTCAGTGATGTTTTTCAACTGGCGCACATTACCGGGCCACGAATAAGCCAGCAACAAAACTTTCGCATCTTCTGTCAACTGGATAGCCGGCATACGATATTTCTCAGCAAAATCTGATGCAAATTTACGGAAAAGTAAAGTTATATCATCTCCACGCTCACGCAAAGGAGGTATTTTAATAGGTACAGTGTTCAAACGATAATACAAATCCTCACGAAAACGACCTTCAGCAATGGCTTCCGTCAGATTCACATTGGTAGCGGCAACAATACGCACATCCGTTTTCTGCACTTTAGATGAACCTACCTTAATGAATTCACCACTTTCAAGTACACGTAACAGACGTGCCTGAGTAGCAAGAGGCAACTCTCCTACTTCATCCAGAAAAATGGTTCCACCATTGGCTTCGGCAAAATAGCCATTACGGTCACTGATAGCGCCCGTAAAAGCACCTTTTTCATGTCCGAAAAGCTCTGAATCTATAGTACCTTCAGGAATAGCCCCACAGTTCACCGCTATATACTGTCCATGTTTACGGCGACTGAACTGATGAATAATCTGTGGGAAATTTTCCTTTCCCACCCCACTTTCACCGGTGATCAACACTGACAAATCAGTGGGTGCCACCTGGATAGCCACGTCTATGGCACGGTTCAACCCTTCGGCATTACCAATAATACCAAATCTGAGCTTTACATTTTGTATTTCTGACCTAACCATATTCACTCTATTATATGACAAAATTACAAATTCTCAGGCAGACAACAAGAAATTATGGCAGAAAAATAAAAAATAAGACGTGGATTTCACGGATAGATACGGTCTTTAAAAGAAAAACCGTGAAAACCCGCGCAATCCACGCCCGAATAAAAAATCCTGTTATAAATTAGTCGATTTCTTGATCGGCCTCATAACCACCCATTTCACGAATGGCATTTTTCAAAATAGCATACTGCTGGAAGAGGTGATTGACAGGAATTTCGTTTTCAGTATAATCATGCATCGGACTCTTCAAGAAGAAACTCAAGAAACGTTGGATACCAAAACGTCCTGCACGTGCAGCCAGGTCACTCAACAATACAAGGTCCAAGCACAGAGGAGCAGCAAGAATTGAATCACGGCAAAGAAAATTAATCTTAATCTGCATTGGATACCCCATCCATCCGAAGATATCAATATTATCCCAACCTTCTTTATTATCATTACGAGGCGGATAGTAATTGATACGTACTTTATGATAGTAGTCTGTATACAAGTCCGGCTGATCTTCCGGAACAAGAATAGATTCCAGTGTAGATAATTTGCTGACCTCCTTCGTGTGGAAGTTAGCCGGCTCATCTAACACCAAACCATCACGATTACCTAAAATGTTTGTAGAGAACCAACCGTCCAAGCCTAAACAACGGGTTCCAATAATCGGTGCGAAACCTGATTTAACCAACGTTTGACCCGTCTTGAAATCCTTGCCGGCAATAGGCATTTTAGTCTTTTCAGCCAACTCCCACATAGCAGGAATATCAACAGTTGTATTAGGTGCTCCCATAATGAAAGGACATCCTTCCGACAGTGCAGCATAAGCATAGCACATAGACGGAGCGATATGAGCCTTATCATCATCTTTCATAGCCTGTTCCAATGCCGCCAATGTTCCGTGTATTTTTTCATCAACAGGAACATAAATCTCTGTAGAAGCAGCCCAAAGAACGACAATACGGTCACAATTGTTAGCCACTTTAAAATTGCGGATATCTTCACGCAACTGTTCCATCATATCCCAACGATTCTTGCAATCTTTCACATTATCACCATCCAGACGACTAGCATAGTTGTGGTCGAAAGCAGCTTTCATTGGAACTATTTTCTCCAATTCATCCTTTACAGGATTAATATCTTTCTCTTTTAAAACCTCAGCATTGACTGCTGATTCGTAAGCATTAGCCGGATAAACATCCCATGCACCAAACACAATGTCATTTAAGTTTGCCAATGGAACAATTTCACCATAATGCAAATACTTTTTATTCTCTCCACGGCCAACACGCATTTTATCATATTGAGTCATAGATCCGACAGGTTTTGCCAATCCCTTACGAGCCATCAGCACACCTGTCATAAAAGTTGAAGTAACAGCGCCCAATCCAACACAAAGAACGCCTAATTTACCGGTTGCCGGTTTCACATTCATTTTTTCCATTCTAATTTCTTTGTTAAAATTGCATCTCATAGCAGAGATTAAGATAATTTGTGCCAAAGTTACACCTTCTTTTGAAAACTTCCATGCTTTTTCTAGTTTTTTTTGTAGCTTTGCGACCGTTTAATATAAATAGGTATGAATGATATTTGTTGCATAGGTCACATTACATTAGATAAAATAGTAACACCCAGAAAAACGACTTATATGCCCGGCGGGACTTCTTATTATTTCTCACACGGAATCAGTCACTTAAAGGATACAAAGCATTATCAGCTGGTCACGGCACTAGCTCCAAGTGAATTTAAAGCTGTTGAAGATATTCGTGCTAAAGGCATCAAAGTTACTGTTATTCCTAGTCACCGGACAGTGTATTTTGAGAATACATACGGTGAGAATCAAGACAACCGCAGTCAGCGGGTATTGGCTAAAGCCGATCCCTTCACCGTAGAACAACTAGAGAACATAAATGCTCATATTTTTCATTTGGGAAGTCTTTTAGCAGATGATTTCTCTTTGGACGTTGTGAAATATCTTTCTACCAAAGGTATATTAGCTGTAGATGCACAAGGGTACTTACGTGAAGTCCGAGGGGAAAAAGTTTATCCGATAGATTGGACAGACAAAGTAGAAGCACTAAAATATATTGACATTCTAAAGGTAAATGAACATGAAATGGAAGTGCTTACCGGTCAGACAGACATAAAACAAGCTGCCCTACAACTAGCAGAATGGGGAGTAAAAGAGGTATTGATTACATTGGGAAGCTTAGGGTCTATAATTTATGCGGAAGGTACATTTCATAAAATCCCTGCCTATCCTCCTAAAGACATAGTAGATGCCACTGGCTGTGGAGATACTTATGCTACCGGATATTTATATATGCGTAATAAAGGGGCTTCCTATGAAGAAGCCGGTTGTTTTGCAGCAGCTATGTCGACACTGAAACTAGAGGCATCCGGTCCTTTCAGCAAAACCGAAGAGGATGTATGGAATATCATCCGAACCAGTTCTTTAAAAGCTGAAAAAATTTAAGAAGAAATGAACAATCCCGATAAAGCCTAACAACTGTATCGGGATTATTCATTTCAGTTTCTTTCCACGTCAGCATACCACGAATAGAATAACACAATACAAAAAGAAACAAATGGTATGATGAATGATAAGGACATGGTACTATTATCTGCCACATAACCCATCAGCACAGGACCAACAGCCCCTCCTACGGGAGACATCATAAGGAAGGAAGAAGCCCGTTTGGTCTTTCCACCCAATCCCTTCAAAGATATGGCAAAAATAGTGGGAAACATGATGGCTTCGAACACGTATACCAAAAACAAGGCTATTAATGAAATCTTTCCTAAATTACAAACGATAAGAAAAGTAGCCATTACCGTCCCCAAAGCACAGCATAGCAGAACTCTCTCCGCACGGATTCGCTGCATGATCCAACTACCGGCAAAACGTCCGCACATAAACAATCCAAGTCCACCGAAAGAAAGTACTACCGCCGCATCCCGAGCATTCATCCACCCGTCATCCACCACATAATTGATAAAAAAACTATTAATAGAAATCTCCGCTATCTCATAACTGAATAGTGCCACTATTCCGAATAAGAATAATTTATGCGACCATAAACTTCTCTTAACCGTTTCTCCGTCAGCCAAATCGTCAACATGAACAATCTCCGGAAGTTTGATACGGGAAAAAATAAATCCCACTGCCAGTACAACCACTCCCATCAACATATAAGGATACGAGATATTTGCTTCTCCCTTCCCCGAGAACAATAACAGTCCTCCTACTAAAGGACCACAAATACATCCTAGCCCATTAAAAGACTGGGCCAGGTTCAACCGACTGGCAGCTGTTTCCCTATCCCCCAGTTCTGTCATATAAGGATTTGCAGCTGTTTCCAAAAAGACCAAACCGCAAGCAATGACAAACAAAGAGAACAGGAAAAATTCAAATGACATCCAATACTCGCCGGGAATAAACATCAAGGACCCGATTCCATAAAGCAACAATCCGAAAACAACTCCCTTACGATATCCATATTTGGTTATAAACAATCCTGCCGGAATAGCCATTATGAAATAGCCTAGATAAAACATCACCTGTACCATTGCCGAATGAGTACGGGTAATATCCATCACCTCTTGAAAATGTTTGTTCAATACATCAAGAATAGCATGTGCGAATCCCCATAAAAAGAACAAAGAGGTTACTAAAACAAAAGGAACTAAATAGTCCCTTTTCACCAATGCGTGTCTTTGTATTTCCATATCCTATTACAATAATGCAAGCAATTGAGCCAAGTCCGTAATAATTACATCAGGAACAGATTCGTCTATAACTTCTCCTCCCCAACCTTCTCCTTTCAACCAGGCAACGCGACAACCTACAGCTTTGGCCGGAACAACATCTTTTGAGAAAGAATCTCCGACCACCAGCACATTCTCTGCCGCAAATCCCATAGCATCTACTCCAAGTCTATAGATAGCAGGATCCGGCTTACGAACACCCACTACAGAGGATTCAATTATCTCATCAAAGAAATCCAAAAGTCCGAAATCCTTTAAAATAGTCTGTATATTGCCATAAAAATTAGAAACCAACACCAACCTATACCTCTTAGCCAACTCCTTCACTACCGGGCGTGTAACCTGCAATATATCCAACACATACCCATAACAGCTGTCTGCCACTTTCACTGCATAAGATTGCAGTTGCAACTCATCCATAGGCAACTTTCTCTGTTCCGCCAACCATTCCACCTGAAGTTTAGTCTTGATAGAAAGCACATCATGAAAATTATGCCAAGGCTGGACAAAAGGATATTTAGCCAACGCCCTTTCTCCAAAAACGTATGCCTCACGGAAACTTTCCTTATCCACCGGCACCTGATGTTCCATATACTTAGTCCACAACACTTCCGCCCAATGACAGCTGTTCGTATCTATCGTACCGCCATAATCAAATATAACTCCCTGAATATTTTTCAATGTATCCATTATCTTACTTATTAGCAGGTGTACCATTGCCGACTTTCATCAACAACACACCAATTACAATCCAAATCAATTCACGTACACGGGTTATCAATCCGGTATAAACCCCAAAAGCTCCCGGAATAGCCAATCCTCCTACCGCCAAAGCAAAGCCTCCTTCACGTGCGCCCAATTGCATAGGCGAGAAAAAGAACAAATTGGCAAACAAAGAAGTAAATGCCATGATTAAAATACAAGCTGGAAAACTGACATCCGTTGTCAGAATATTCAATATGAAATACACTTCCAGACATCCTATAATCCGAGCCATGAATTCCAGACTTAACGAGGCATAAAACGTAGATCTACGCTGTTTATGCAGTTCAGCTATCTGACTGTCCACACGTTCCAAAGCCTCGCGTTTATTTTCCGAAAAACGTTTAGCCCATTCTTTGACAAAAGGAATATGCTGAAGCAATTTTAAAGTACGGACAGCCATACCATTCTTGTAACCTTTCATAAAAAAATAAATGGCTAAAAGAGAAACCGCCCCCACAACAGCCAATATAGTTCCCATGGCAATATCTACCGGACGTAGAGCCAGATACAAAAAGATAGAAAAAAACCAAAAACAAAAATGCGAGAAAATATGCATCATCACATAAAGAATTACTGATGAAGTTGCCTTACTGGCCCCAACATAAGGAGTCAGCTCCATAATGCGGTAAGGCTCTCCTCCCATCAATCCCACCGGGGTGGCATAATTCAGTGCAAATCCGGAAACTGTCAGTTTATAAACTTTCCAAAATGGAATAGGTGTTCCCTTTTTTCCATCCCGGATGATAATATACCAAGAAAGGGTATTGAACAGATAAATAATAATCCATAACCCTACCACAGCCGGCAACCACATTCCCGCCCGGCGCAAATTAGCCAGTAGTTCATCATACTCCATATCAAAAGAACAAAGCATCACTACGATGGCTGCAATTCCAAACATCAGGAATATATTTCTATACTTACTTTTCACTTCGTTATGTATTTATGATACAATCGTGCGCAAATCGCCTCATGGCAATGACGCATATATACAAACAAAGAGGTCATCACAACAACCTCGAACACAAAATACAACCATGGTTCGCCAATCAACAAACTGATATATAGAGCAATGGCACGTGTATTAAAAGTCAAGATATTGGTATATTTCATCAAAGGTTTGCTAGCCGCACGAAATTCATCCCGTAATTCCTGTGGAATATTGTCTCCATACTTTTCCTTCACCAATGCATAAAACAGTTGGAAATTAGGAGTCATTCTTTCCTGCTGACGTGTATAATTACCATAGAAATACAAGAAAGCTTTCCACCAGAAGTTTCCCTTCCACGGCAGACTGTAGAAGATTTCACGCTGTTGTTTGAAATTATCCAATTCGCTTCCGCTTTTCCCTTTTAAAAAGTATAAATGAATATTACGATAATAATCCGCCAATGTACATTGTTTGCTATGACAAACAGTACCCGAAACAATAGCCAATATCCAAATAAAAATACCCCAATGCATGCCGTCACCAATATGAAACGGCATGGGTTGGTTCATCAGTCTGAGACAAATTGCCGCATAAATGGTAAAGAACCAAATATCACCGGCAAATCCATCCAACATACGCCCCCACTGGGTTTTCTGTCCTGTCAAACGCGCCAATTGTCCATCCGCACTGTCATAATGATTCGCCCACATCAACAAAAGTATACCCAAAAGAGTATGTTTCATATCAGGATAATAAAACATCACACCAGCACCTATACCTAAAATGATAGAAAAAATGGTTACCACATTAGGGTGTACCTTTAGTTTTTTAAAAAATAATGCCCATGCATAACCTATGGGACGGTTGAAATAAATATCCAGGAACTCCTCTGTGTCCATGGATTTGAAAGAAGCCTCTATTCCTTTCTTCTCACTTTCTGTACTCATGTCTTTTTTATTTCATTTGCTTTTTAGCCCGTTTATAAATGCACTCTGCAATTTTACCTCCCGCTTCCTCACGGCAACGGGCAAAGCTGGGCCAGTCGTTAAAATCGATTATTCGCAGTGTGCCATCAGCTGAAATCACACAATCACCTCCGTAAATGGGCACATTCAGCGCCTCGGCAGCTTTATCACTTTGTATTTTCAATTCCTCTACGCTAAAAGGAATTCCTTTAGCTATCCCATTTATTTTCTCCAGACCAAACTTGCTGTGCGAACAAGGAGAGGGATAAAACCAATAAAAAAAATCGGTTCCATGCACTCCGTAGAATTTTACCAAGTCACCTTGCAAATGTTCGTTTATGACTGCAACAGGAATACCGCGTTTACGGAAATCAGCCAATATATTTTCTACCTCTTCCTTACAGGTGGCGTAGGCAACATCTTCTTTCACCATAGCGTGAGAGTCACCTCGTTTCACCCAACAAGGATAACAATTTTCCAAATACTCATCTGCCGTAGAAATTATAAAACTTTGCGGATGAGGAACCCCGTTCTTTATAAGTAATTCTGTCATTGGCTTACGCACACAATTATCTATACCGTAGGCAGAGTTTATCACCAATGCACCTTCATCCTCCAAAGACCTCAAACGAGCTATCGTTACCTTATCACGGGCCATATCAAAAATAATATCTCCCTTGACACCCTGTTCCACGAAATCTTTCTCCGCATAAACTTTCACCTCACAGCCCAACCGCCGCAATTCCTCCGTCACCTTATTAAATATGGCGGCATCATTGTCTACATGATTGGGGGAATATTCATTTCCACGGCTTACCCCTATTATTGAAATTACATCCATTCCTTCTGTTGTGTTTAAGTTACTCCTCTTTACCGGCTAGAAAATTTTCAGCTTTCACGATATCACCAGCATGATCTACATCCAAAATTTTTGTAAAAGGATAAGCCTTTAATTTCAAGCCGTCGGCTACCAACTGTCGTTGAAAGTTACGCATACGTGACATACCTTTCTCCATACACCCATGCAACGTCTTAACGGCTGCCGGGGTCAGACAATAAATGCCTCCAGATATATAACGGCATTCGGGAGTCGCCTCATCATGGAAACCTGTTATATCCAAAGCACTGTCCGTAGATATATAAAGCGGTTTTTCATCATCTATAAAATCCGTTACCGCCATATACCCATCTGTTTCCGATTGTTTGAACGTTTCAATAAAAGTCGAAAACTCTTCTTCACGGAATATAGTATCCACAGTAGTCAAGCAGAATTTATCATCCTGCAAATAAGGGCTCAGTTCATAAAAACTGTGCATGGAACTGGGGGTAGTTTTCACAACTACTTCCAATGGGATCTCTGCTTCTGCCTGTAGTTTTGCCAAATGCTCTTTTGTCAATGGACTTTCATTATTAATAATGACAACCACCTTATCAGCTCCGTTACGTACAAAAATCTGTATCAAGCGATCAATCATGGCAACTCCGTTCAGTTGCACCAAAGGTTTGGGCAAAGCAACCCCTTCTTGCGAAAGCCGGGAACCTTCACCCGCTGATATAATTGCAAATTTCATTTCTACTTTTTCTTGAAATTATATTTTAAACCGATCGTCCATTAATCTTCATCATCAATGGTATCCAATTTCAATTTATCGCTATCATCCCGTTTTTCATAATATTGTTTACGCAGCGGATGTGCATGAATCTCTTTCTCGACAACACGGTTACGGAAAACATCCATAGCCACATAAATAGCCTGGCGAAAAGAATCTTCCAAGGCAACCCCTTGCCCGGCAATATCATACGCAGTACCATGTGCCGGAGAAGTACGTACAATGGGAAGTCCCGCAGTGTAATTCACTCCTTCATCCATTGCCAAAGCTTTGAAAGGAGCCAATCCCTGATCATGATACATAGCTAGAATTCCATCAAAATGAGTATAGTTGCCAGATCCCATAAAGCCATCGGCCGGATAAGGTCCGAAACACTGAATGCCTTTGGCAACCATTTCCTTCATTGCCGGAATTATAATGTCACTCTCTTCCGTACCAATCAATCCCTCATCACCCGCATGAGGATTTAATGAAAACACAGCTATACGCGGACTGTCGATGCCAAAATCCTCTTTTAAAGAACGATGGAAAACAGCCAATTTTTCCATAATAAGTTCCTTGGTAATATCTTGTGCTATCTCGCGTACAGGAACATGACCAGTCACCAAAGCTACCCGGAAATCATTCTTCAGCAAAATCATTAACGCCTTCTGTCCTTCCCCCACACGCTCTTCAATATATTCCGTATGACCGGGGAAATGAAAACTTTCCGACTGAATGGTATGCTTATTGATAGGAGCAGTTACCAAAACATCAATCATTCCCTCCCGATAATCCTGCAAAGCTCTCTCCAACGCATCCAAAGCTGCTTTACCAGCCTCCGGTGTCGGTTTGGAGAGCTCCACCTTCAATTCGTCTTCCGTACAATTCACGATGCTCAGTTTATCCGGCTGAGCATCATCTGCAGAATTGACAATACTGAAATTTGTTTGAATATCCATTGCTTTACGATGATAAGCAGCCACTTTAGGCGATCCATAAATAATGGGTGTACAAAGTTCCAGCATGGTAGGATCCGAAAAAGTTTTGAGAATTACTTCATATCCTACTCCGTTGATATCCCCATGAGTAATACCAACTCGTATCTTGTAGTTATCTTCCATCTATATTATATATTATATGTCTCTTCTTACTTTACCCGGCTTGTTGTATCTATTTTTTCTTCCGGAATATTACCACTAATTACAATTTCGTCAATCAAGCTTTCATTGGGCAATCTCAATGTATAAAGTGAAGCTTCCATCTGACGCATCAGATTACGTTTCAATTTATCCGGTGAATAGATAAAGGCCTCAACCACAATGACACGGCCGTTAGCACGATCCACCCGTGCATGAGACACAAACGGACCTCCCATCATGTCACCTTCCATTTCCCATAATCCGCGGGCTTCTTGCGCATACTCTCCTTTTACAACAATATCTTCCACATCTACAAACATAGAGTCTGTTGCCATATACATTCCTTCGCGTTCACCCGGAATATTTGCTTTCATTACAGAATCACGTTTATGAATGAAATAATCTTTAGTAAAGGTATCCTTGTCCGTATAAGGATAAGAGTACATTACAAAATTCATATCCGCTGTAGCACGATTAGTAGAAGCCCACAAAAAATCTTTGCCTTCTTTATAGTTAGCCAGTTCTACCGGCACCCAGATATCACAATCAAAAATACTTCCTACCTTAGTGGAAATCACATCGCTATGTTTTTGTTTCAACAAAGCTATCTGACGATTCATCTCAGCTTTCACAAAGAAATCTATAATCACTTTACTGTTCTTTGCTACAAATTCCTCAAATTCGTCTTCATTAGGAGCCTGAATTGTCATAATCATCTGTGGAGACGCATAAACATCACGGGAAAACTTGAGTTTGGGCTGAGTATAAATATCTTGAATATCCACAATGATGATATTACGGAATATTTTCAGCACACGGTCAAAATGCTGAGGGTCCACATTTGATATACGAAACGAACGCTCCGCCTGGGGCAGTCCGGGCACATTGGTATCCAATACATCAAACAATGCACGTCCTGCAGGACGATCCCATACAGGTTTATTTACTACGACCAATACTTCGTAAGGCCTACCGCTGGACGTGGGGGTAAACAAGTTCTTTTGTCCCTTCTTACAAGAAGCCAGTACCAGAACCACCAGCACCAAACTTAAATAAAATGCTATTCGTTTCATAATTATATGGTATTATTGTTGTTATTTACTGTAATGTAACACCTTTCTCCTTCTGTTGTTTAGCCGTTGACAACATTCCACAAGCAGCAAAAATATCTTCTCCTCTTGAAGCACGGATCGTAGCAAATACGCCATGCTGCGTCAAGTAATCACGGAAGGCAACCATTGTTTCCATATCTACCCCTTCCAAATCCACATTAGGAATGGCATGAAACCGGATCAAATTGACACGACATTCAATGCCGCGCAAAAGTTTCACAATCTCTTTAGCGTAAATAAGTGAATCGTTCACCCCTTTGAATACGATATACTCAAAAGACAGACGCCGCTGTTTGCTAAAATCATAATTATGCAATATATCAATAATTTCCGTAATGGAAAAAGCTTTCTCGGCAGGCATTAAATCCCTTCGTTGCGAAGGAATCGGAGTATGCATACTGATAGCCAGATGACAATCACTTTCATTCAGAAAGCGCTCCAGTCCTTTCTTTAAACCCACAGAAGAAACAGTGATGCGTTTCGGACTCCAGCCGTAACCGTATTCTGAAGTCAGGATCTCAAGCACTTTCAACACCTCGTCCAAGTTATCAAAAGGCTCTCCCATCCCCATGAAAACAATATTAGTCAACTTATCCCTTTCGGGGATAGAATAGATCTGGTTTAATATTTGACCGGCAGTCAGGTTAGCTGTAAAGCCCTGCTTTCCGGTCATACAGAATTTGCAGTTCATCTTACATCCCACTTGCGAGGAAACGCAAAGTGTGGCACGGTCCTCATCAGGTATATAAACAGCCTCAATAAAGTGAGAGGCCGGTGTGCGGAAAAGATATTTCACCGTGCCGTCTACAGAACGCATTTCTTCCACCGGAGCAGACGCACCTACCTCATATCCACTTTTCAAAGCTTCGCGATGCTTTAATGACAAATTGGTCATTTCGTCTATCGTTTCCACCTTTTTATCATACAACCAAGACGTAATCTGCTTTGCGGCAAATTTAGGCATTCCCAGATTCCTCACAATCTGTTGAATCTCATCCAATGTCCTGCCAAGTAATGCTGTTTTCGGAGTTTCCATTTATATTTAAAAGACAATTAGCGTACAAAGGTAGAGAAAAAATAAGATATATTACCTATCTTTGCCGTGAGAAATACTTTTTAACAATGAGAAAAACAATTAATTGCTTTATTCCTTATAGGGAAAGCACAGCGGCAGAACAGACAATCCATGCTATAAAAGAAAGTAGCATAGTCAACAAAATCTATCTGCTGAACATCGAACCCAACAAGACATTATCCACCCCCGAAGGATGCGAAATATTACCTGTTGATTCACTAACCAGTTCTAAGACAATGAAGATGATTGCTGAAAAAGCAGACACACCTTATATATTGCTCTATACCAAAACTTCTGCTTTGGAACTGGCTTACAAGGCACTGGAACGCATGACGGACTTCCTGCAGGACAGAGAATGCGGCATGGTCTATGCCGACCATCATGAATGGAAAAACGGAGAAAAGAAGAAACATCCCGTCAACGACTACCAACCCGGCAGTGTGCGTGATGATTTCGACTTCGGTCCGCTACTGATATTCAACAGAACGGAATTCATCCTCGCCAGTCTCCAAATGACAGAGGAAAGAAAGTATGCCGCCCTTTATGAACTGCGTCTGTTCCTTACCCTCCATTCTCATCTGGTACATATCAACGAATATCTTTATACGGAAACAGAAAGCGACAACCGCCTGTCCGGCGAAAAGCAGTTCGACTACGTAAATCCCCGTAACAGGGAGGTACAGATAGAAATGGAAGAAGCATTCACACGATACTTGAAATCCATCAATGCCCTCCTTGAACCCATATGTGTGGAAACGGATGTAAAGAAAGGAAATTTCGAATATGAAGCCTCCGTCATCATCCCCGTGCGCAATCGCGCCCGTACCATTGACGATGCCATCCGGTCGGCACTCGCACAAGAAACACGCTTTCCATTCAACATCATCGTCGTGGACAATCACTCGACAGACGGAACCACAGAAATCATCGGTCAATACAAGGACAACAAAGCGGTAATCCACCTTCAGCCCCAACGTACCGATCTGGGCATAGGGGGATGCTGGGACCTCGCAATCAACCACCCCCGGTGCGGACGCTTCGCCATACAGCTTGACAGCGATGACCTGTACAGCGACACCCATACCCTGCAAACCATCGTAGACACGTTCTACAAAGAGCAATGCGCCATGGTAATAGGAACTTACCGCATGACGGACTTCCGGCTGAACACCATCGCTCCAGGAGTGATAGACCATAGCGAGTGGACGAAAGAGAACGGACACAATAACGCATTGCGCATCAACGGTCTGGGGGCTCCGCGCGCATTCTTCACACCTATCCTGCGCGAAACAGGCGTGCCCAATGTCAGCTACGGAGAAGATTATGCCCTGGGACTCATTTTCTCGCGCCAATATAAGATAGGAAGAATCTATGATGTACTCTATCTGTGCCGCCGCTGGGAAGGGAACTCGGATGCCGCCCTGAGCATAGAGCAGACCAATGCCAACAATCACTACAAAGACAGCCTGCGCACCCGTGAACTGGGAATCCGCAAAAAATATACAGAAGAGCTGAAGAACCGGAATGAAATCAAGCGATTTATAGACAGCCAACTGGCGTGCTGGCCACTGGCACACCACAACCACGAGGCATTACAGACTGTACAGACCAAGGAACTGTCCATAAACGGCTACACGTTTGTGGTACAGTGCAATGCACAGCGTGCGGTTTCGACTACCGCCAAAGTGGATAAGGACAGCATCCAAGCACGCCCCTGTTTCCTGTGCAAGGAAAACCAGCCTAAGGAGCAGAAAGCACTGGAAACCATCACTGCAAACAGAATATGCGTTAACCCTTATCCCATATTGCCGGATCACCTCACTATCGCCCATAAAGATCACATCCCCCAACTCATGGATGAGAATATTTTCAGTTACGATGACGTCCGTGCATTCGTACAGAAATATCCGGACTACGCCCTATTCTATAATGGAGCACATTGCGGAGCCTCTGCACCGGACCATCTCCATCTTCAAGGAGTCAGAAAAACTGATGTTCCCATCATCCCGAACGTACAACAGCTGATAACCCACGCACAGACAATCGATATACGCAGCATGTATTTTCCCTACCTAGAAGAAGAGGAAGATTATCCACTAGAATGTAGCCGAATTTACCTCAACACCAAGGACTATCCCTGTCCTTTGGTAATCCTCTCAAGCAACACGCATTATGACGACTCCCTGTTATACAGCGCCCTCGCCGCTTTCCCACCGGATGAAGACGGACAAGAAGCGAAGTTCAACCTGCTGTTATGGAAGGAAGGCCATCTATACTATACGGTGATTTTTCCCCGCAGCAAGCACCGTCCCGACTGCTACTTTGCAAAAGGCAGCGAACAGATGCTCATCAGTCCGGGAGCTTTGGACATGGCTGGCGTAATCGTCACCACCCGTCAGGAAGATTTCGACAAAATAACAGAAGAAAAAGTGGCATCCATCATAAAAGAAGTGGGAATAACAGTAGAAGAAGCCGAGAAGATACCCGGACGTTATTTTGACGAGAAAGCAAAAAGATAGAGAGAACACGAAGAGATGAAGGAATTACAGCAAGCCCAAAAACAAGACGAATAACAATGAAAGAACCCGAAATAAGCGTAGGAATAGTAAACGCACAAGAAATTCATTTTTCACTGAACGGCAATTTTTTCGCTAAAGGAGAAACAGTCTGTGGTGAACAACAAGTAGCCTTCAGCGAAGGAGGTATTCTGTGGAATGGTAATCTTTACCGCGAACTGACCTTCACTCCACAAGACGAACATGCCTCGTTTTCATTATATGACGTAACCATCGGAATTAATTTCCACTGGGAACGGCAAGAAACCCAAAGTTTTATGGGAACACTGAAACTAGTGGTGGACGAAGGCAAAATCACCGCTATCAATATTCTTCCCGCCGAAGACTATCTGATAAGCGTCATCTCCTCGGAGATGAACGCCACTTCCTCTTTGGAGTTTCTGAAAGCCCATGCCGTGGTATCACGCAGCTGGCTGTTTGCCCAAATAGAGAAACGCAAGGCCTTGAGTGACAAAAACGAAGGCTTTTTCTCCTTTATCAAAACCGATACCGAATACATCCGCTGGTACGACCGCGAAGATCATACCATATTCGATGTTTGCGCCGATGACCATTGCCAACGCTACCAAGGAATAACCAAAGCATCCAGTGCTGCCGTGACCGAAGCAGTAAGAGCCACCCGCGGACAATTGCTGATGTATGAACGCGGCATTTGCGATGCCCGTTTCTCCAAATGCTGCGGAGGAGCAAGCGAGGAATTCGGATACTGCTGGGAAGACAAGAATTATCCCTACTTGTCTACAATCCGTGATGCGGAAGAAGAAGAAAACCGCCCGTTACCCGATCTGACCAAAGAAGAAGAGGCAGAGCGTTGGATACGTACTTCTCCTGTTTCGTTCTGTGACACCCACGATAAAAAAGTCATTTCACAAATTCTGAACAACTACGATCAGGAAACTACAGATTTCTATCGTTGGAAAGTACGTTATTCCCAGGCAGAATTATCCGAACTGATCCGTCAAAATACAAAATCGGATTATGGGGACATCATCGACCTGATTCCTATCCAACGCGGCAAATCCGGACGTATCTGCAAACTGAAAATTGTAGGTTCGCTAAAAACATTGACTATCGGAAAGGAACTGGAAATACGCCGCACTCTATCTTCTTCCCACCTGTTCAGCTCAGCCTTTGTAATAGATAAGGGAGAACTGAAAAACGGCGTTCCCGAATGGTTTCTGCTGACCGGCGCCGGCTGGGGACATGGAGTAGGGCTCTGCCAAATCGGGGCTGCCGTAATGGGAGAACGGGGATATACCTACGATGAAATTCTATTGCATTACTATAAAGGTGCGGACATCCGCCGTTTTTATTAACAGGCCCCGCCCACATGGGCGGGGATTCCATTCGGACTCTTTAAAATGAAAGGAACCATGAAAAACAAGCATACCTCGCCATGGGCATGGATACCCACTCTATACTTTGCACAAGGGCTGCCCTATGTGGCAGTAATGACCATTTCGGTCATAATGTATAAAAGATTAGGCATCAGCAATACCGAGTTAGCTTTTTATACCGGCTGGCTCAACCTGCCTTGGGTTATCAAGCCTCTATGGAGCCCTTTCATTGATCTTATCAAGACGAAACGCTGGTGGATTATCACCATGCAACTTTTAATCGGCGCAGGACTGGCGGGCATAGCCTTCACCATCCCCACAGAGCATTTTTTCCAACTCACTTTGGCCGTTTTCTGGTTATTGGCATTCAGCTCCGCCACACACGACATTGCTGCCGACGGCTTTTACATGCTGGCACTGGACTCGCATCGGCAAGCCCTGTTTGTAGGAATCCGCAGTACCTTCTACCGTATTGCAACCATTGCGGGACAAGGATTACTTATCATGCTTGCAGGAAGACTGGAAATAATGACAGATAATATACCATACGCTTGGTCCCTCACCTTTTTTGTATTGGCCGGACTTTTCCTTGGAATATGGATTTATCATAAGTTTGTTCTTCCCTGTCCGGATTCAGATCATACTTCCAAAGAAGTTTCCGCTTCCAATCTGCTCAAAAAGTTCTTTGGTACTTTTGCCAGTTTCTTTCAAAAAAAGCAGGCAGGCATTGCCATTCTTTTCATGTTACTCTACCGTTTGCCCGAAGCTCAACTGGCAAAAATGTGCATTCCTTTCCTTATAGACCCCGTTGAAAAAGGTGGTTTGGGGCTGACAACCGAAGAAATAGGTTTCGTACAAGGTACTGTCGGCATCATCGGACTTACCCTAGGAGGTATTTTAGGAGGAATAGCCGTAGCCCGTAACGGTTTGAAACAATGGCTCTGGCCGATGGTATGGGCCATTTCCTTACCCGATTTAGTCTATGTTTATCTCAGCTATATCCAGCCTGATTCTTTATATCTCATCAATATTTGCATCTTTATAGAGCAATTCGGTTACGGATTCGGTTTCACAGCCTATATGCTCTACCTTATTTATTTTGCAGACGGAGAACATAAAACAGCACATTATGCCATTTGTACCGCATTTATGGCATTAGGCATGATGATTCCGGGAATGGCTGCCGGCTGGCTTCAGGAACAGATGGGATACACCCATTTCTTTATATGGATTATGATATGCTGCGTTATCACCTTCGGAGTAACGGCTCTGCTAAAAATTGATCCGGAGTTCGGCAAGAAGAAAGGTTGATCCGACCTTTATTTCCGCCTGTCCTCGGAAAGACAGGCGGATTGTGGCTCTCTGGAAGGAATCAGGGAGGGTGTCGCAGATATGTACACGCTGGCCCGCACACAAAAAATATATGGTTCTTTTCAGAGTTCATTCTCAAACATAGCGGCACAGTTGGGAAGGGTCCGTTAGAAATTCTGAAATTATAGGCTCCGCACTTCAGCATTTGTTTTAATTCGTTTTTCCCTCCTCCTTTCATTTACCGTCAAAACGCCCTGCCGGTGGGTGTTCCGGTGATGAAGGGACATCCCGTCATTGTCCTTTCATCCTCCTTTTCTGCTAAATCCATAATGATTCATTTTTATACATGGCAAAAATATAAGAATGAAAAAAGAGCGACAAGATAGAATCGCGGAGACGCTTACCGTTGAAACGGGAGTGAGGGGAAGCGGTTCCAGTTTTAACCGCTTGATTGACTGTGTGTTTTAAATAAGATAAAAGGATAAATGGAGAAGGAAGAATATCGGCTTAGTGATGGAGTAATGTACGCTGAACATGATAGGCATATACGCTGAAACATGCTAACCTTTTTTTAAAACATGCTGACCTTTTTTTAAAACGCCCTTGTCTTTTTTTAAAAGGCGGTTATCTTTTTTAAAAAGGTGCTGAGGTTTTTTAAAAACATAAAGACATATTCAACAACATCAGTAACGTAAGCTTGCAACATACGCTGGCATCGGGCTACATGTACGCAAGCATAAGCCAACACGGACTTATGTACGTGTATCAAGTTCCGCAATATCTTGTTACAAGGTTTACCCAATCTTGCATCAAGTTCCATTGGATTTTGCGCCAGGATTCGCCATACTGTCCTCCCCCTCTTTGACACATTGTACTAAATATAAAGTCATAGAAGCTTTTAATTAAAAAATAAGATAAAGTCCTTTCAACAAAATAATTATTATATTTGTTTCATATCCAAACAATAACATAAAAGATACATATATGAAAAAGATTATTTTATTAGTATTCGTCACCTTGTTTTGCTGCGTAGGCTACTCACAAGCACAAACAACAAAAAAAATGACTCGTCAGGAAAAGAAAGAGGCGCAAAAAGCTATGGAACAAGCCTTGTTCGAAGAAGCCAGACAAGCTATAGAAAATAAAGCGTTCACACTGGAAGCTGACCGGGTTATATTTAAAAGAGGAAGAAATGCCTTTGTTTCTTCTAATACCAATTTTGTAATGGTAGACGGTGATAAATCATCCGTGCAGGTAGCATTCAACATTCCTGCCAGCGGTCCTAACGGATTAGGAGGTGTCACTGTAGACGGCAATGTTTCCGGTTACAAGATCAAAACCGACAAGAAAGGAAGCATATATCTGACAATGAGTGTAATGGGTGTAGGTATATCTGCTCAGGTAAGTATAACATTACCTTATGGAAGCAACAATGCCACCGTAGATATACGCCCCAACTTCAATTCCAACCGTCTGACTTTATCCGGTGAAATACTACCGCTTGACAAGTCAAATATATTTAAAGGAAGGTCTTTCTAATCACTTTATAGTTCATAGAAAATAAGCCCCGGAAATTTTGTTAAAGCAGATTTCCAGGGCTGTTCTTTTCTCATTCATTCCTCTTCACACCTTTAATTTCAGCTCCTCCAAAACACACTTCAGCAACCGGTTTTTCCGTTTCAGTAACAAATTACTACCTGTTTATGCCAAAGCTTATTATGTTTGTACCAGATTTCAATAGGAAAACAGCATAAAATAAAAAAGTAGGTATTATGAGAAAAGTTGTAATATTAACATTAGTAACCTTGTTTACCTGCGTAGAATACTCACAGGCACAAACAACAGAAAAGGAAATGACACGTCAGGAAAAAAAAGCGGCTCAGGAAGCTTTGGACAAAATGTTATTTCAGGAAGCCAAAGAGGCAATAGACAACCAAACCTTTGTACTGGAAGCGGACAGAGTTTACTTTAAATACGGAACCTCCGCTTTCGTTTCATCCAACACCAACTTTGTAGGACTGGACGGTGACAAGGCCGTGGTGCAAGTAGCATTCAATGTACCTTTCAGCGGTCCGAACGGACTAGGAGGTATTACCGTAGACGGTAATGCTTCGAACTATAAAGTAAAAACCGACAAAAAAGGTAATATTCATGTCAGTATGAACGTGATGGGAATCGGAATCTCAGCCCAAGTAAACATTGACATACCTTATGGAAGCAACAATGCGACTGTAGATATTCTTCCGAACTTTAATTCCAGCCACATGACTTTATCCGGTCAAATATTGCCATTAAAGAAAGCCAATGTGTTTAAAGGACGCTCACTATAAACTACTTAACTAAAATTATAGGAATATGAAGAAGCTACTATTTCCACTATTCATGCTTGCCATGATAGTTACTTCGTGCGAGAAAGATCCGGATATGAATAAACTGGATAGTGACTACAGCGTTTACACTGATTATGACAACAGTGTACATTTCAATGAGTTTTCCACCTATTACCTGCCAGATAGCATTCTGGTTCCGGACAACAGCCTGAAAGCCAATTATTGGAAAGATGAAAATGCCCAAAACATTATCAGTGCAGTGGCCCATGAAATGGAACAGAAAGGCTATGTACGGACGGAAGATAAAGAAAAAGCCAATGTAGGTATTCAGTTGTCATACGCCCAACAAAGAATACAAATAACCACAGGAGGATGGTATGGCGGCTGGTGGGATGCCGGATTCTGGGGGCCCTACTGGGGAGGAGGATGGTATTATCCTTATCCGGTAACTTACAGCTATGACACAGGAACCCTGATTATGGAGATGGTTGATTTAAGACAACCTGCCGATAAGTCCAACCAGAACAAACTGCCTGTCATCTGGCATGCCTATGCGTCAGGACTGCTATACGGAAACTCCCATTTCAATATGCAGTTGACATTAAATGCCGTCAATCAGGCATTTGCACAATCTCCTTATCTGTCAAACAAACAATAAAACCGGAAAATCATGAAAACGAAAATATTAAAACACAGAGTTCCCCAACGTATCCTCATCGGAATGTTACTAGTTCTCTTTTGTTTCACAAGTAAAGCACAGACCTGGGAAAATGTACATTTTAACGTAGACTGGCAGATGAATGTGCCGTTGAACAGCAACTTTGCCGATAAATTCAGCGGGTGGGGAATGAACTTTGAAGGAAAATATGATCTGACGCCCTATTGGGCTATAGGAGCTTTTCTTAATTTTCATACCAATCACCGATATGTGGACCGCCGGACCATCCCCCTCACCCCAACGGCTTCATTGACAACAGACCAGCAACAATCAGCGTTCCAACTACCCTTCGGAATATCTGTATCCTACAAGTTACCGGATAACAGGTATGTAAAACCTTACTTCGGAGTCAAATCGGGTGCCATGTATTCCCAAAACTCCATTTACAACAATCTGGTACAATGGTATGAACGCCCGTGGGGATTCTATGTTTCACCCGAACTGGGAATGGATATTCATCCGGTGCCTTATCAACGTCTGGGATTTCATGTAGCCGTATATTATAGCTACGCAACCAATAAAACCGATATCCTGACTTATTCTGAAGATGGAAGGAATAGCATGGGTGTACGTGTAGGAGTTTGTTTTTAATCCATACTAAGCGTTTGCTCATAAAAGAGGAGATTTGGAAAGTATTCTATTCTTTTCTGAATTTCCTCTTTTTTTCATATTTTTGTAAAATAACCCAAATCATTTTCAACAGCGGAATGGCTATGCAAAATAAATACAATCAATTCTTCAACTTTTTCCTGTTTTCAGGGCTGGCATGTTTCTCATACCTTTCGCTGGTACTATATACAGACCTTACGCCTCAACATCAGAAAATATTAATCTCCTCTCTGGGATTTATTTCTGTGGTATTCATATTCAATCTGGTAGGCTTTAGTCTGATATTCATCAACCGATGGCTGAAAAAAGCTATCTATTCTTTATCAAGAAGAGAAACAAACTGATCATCAATTGCATTTTGATTGCAGCTATTCTTTTCTTCATGAATTACGCTACTCTGACCATCTGTAAAGTATTGCTGGAACTGCCCTTCCCATTTGTACTAAGCAGTCCGGGCCTGCGCTTGATCATGATTATATGGTTGGTAGAAATTGTGATTGTGAGCCTGAGTATCATGAACGCTTTTTACAGGCAGCTGGTTATTCTGCATGAAAAAACAATGAAACTGGAAGAAAGTTCCATCAAAGCACAATACACGGCTTTACAAAATCAATTAAATCCACATTTCCTGTTCAATAGTTTGAATACTTTAATATCCGAAATAGAATACAATCCGGAAAACGCAGTAGTTTTTACACAAAAGCTATCGGATGTTTATCGTTATATCCTAAAAAGTCAGGAACAAGGACTTGTTACTTTACGTAATGAACTGGAATTTCTGGATTCATATATCTATCTGCATCAAGTGCGTCTGGGAAAATGCATTCAACTGGAAAACAAAATACCCCCCACGTTATTGAACAAGAAAATTCCTTCATTAACCCTACAGTTGCTTATCGAAAATGTGATAAAACATAACATCATCAATATGGAAAATCCAATGGTCATCCATTTGGATTATTCTGACAAAGATCAAACTCTTTCCGTAAGAAACAAGATCAAATTAAAAAAGAATGTTGCAAAATCAGGAATGGGACTGAAGAACTTATCTACCCGCTATCTGCTGATTTACAACTTGCATATCACAATTATTGACGATTCTGAATATTTCACCGTTAAAATACCTTTGCTGAATGAATAAGATAAAAGCCGCTATTATAGAAGATGAAATTCCTGCAGGACGCCTGCTACATAAAATATTGTCAGGATTAAGGCCAGACTGGGAGATAGTTGTATTACCCGGCAGCGTAGAGGGATCTGTAAAATGGTTCCAGGAGCATCCACACCCGGATATAATCTTTCTAGATATCCAACTGACCGACGGCATTTCTTTCACTTTCATAGAACAGACCCAACCGGAAAGTATGATTATTTTTACTACCGCCTACGACGAATATGCCATACGTGCTTTTACTGTAAACAGCATAGACTATCTGCTGAAGCCAATAAACAGGGAAAGATTGGCCGAAGCCATCGAAAAGTTTGAAAGATTAACTGCCAGATATGGCAATGCCAACCTATCGAGCTCATCCAATGAATTACTGAACTTACTGAAAAATATAAGTAATCCGGAAAAAAAATACCGTACCCGCTTCCTGATATCAGGAGACGAAAAGCTGTATACCTTGCAAGTAGAAGATATAGCTTATTTCTATTCTGAAAACAAAATTACTTTTGCCGTCACAAAAGAAGGGAAAGAGCATATCATAGATTTATCGCTCGACAAACTGTCCGAACAACTAAACCCAGATATTTTTTTCCGCACCAACCGGCAAACATTGGTTAGTGTACATGCCATACAGAAAATAGAAAACTATTTTTTAGGAAAAATAATAGTACAGGTAAAACCGCCATTTAAAGATAAAATTACTGTAAGCAGAGAAAAGATAGCTGCAATGAAGCTTTGGCTCAATTATTAAAAAAGTCTGTTTATATAAAAAAGTACTAACTTATAAGTAATAGGAACAGAGTTACTAAAATAATATAAGAGCCCGACAAATAAATACGGAAAACAATGGATATCGGATAAATTTATACTATTTTTGTAAGACTAACAATCATCTTATTATCCGATATGATAGTAATAGCAGACAGTGGTTCCACCAAAACAGACTGGTGTCTGGGTAACACCAAGACAAACAGCAGGACAGTTCGAACAGGAGGTATCAACCCCTTCCACCAATCAGTTGATGAAATAAAAGAAGTGATTGCCTCCACACTAATTCCCCAGTTGGGAGACACCACTGAATTTACAACTATTTATTTCTATGGTGCAGGATGTATTCCCGAAAAGACGAATATAGTGAAAACAGCTTTGGCGCAGAACTTCCCCAAAGCGAATATCCTTGTCGAAAGTGACTTGTTAGGTGCCGCCCACGCCCTATGTGGTAAAACGGCAGGAATTGCATGTATTTTAGGAACCGGATCCAACTCTTGCTTTTATGACGGGAAAAAAATAACAGCTAATATTTCTCCGTTAGGGTATATTTTAGGAGATGAAGGTAGCGGAGCCGTATTAGGGAAACGTCTGGTAGGTGATTTACTGAAACACCAACTTCCCGATGACCTTTGCCAAGATTTCCTTAAAGAATACGATTTGACCCCGGCACTGATTTTAGATAAAGTATACCGACAGCCTTTAGCCAACCGCTTTCTGGCGGGTCTGACTCCTTTTCTTTTCGCCCACAAGCACAGACCAGAGATACGGAATCTATTAATTTCCTGCTTCACTGATTTCTTCACCCGTAATGTTATGCAATACGAATATCATGATATTCTTGTACATTTCACAGGTTCTATTGCATTTTTCTTTCAAGAAGAAGTAAAAGAAGCAGCTCTAAGACTGAATGTGTCCATCGGAAAAGTTTTAAAAAGTCCACTGGAAGGATTAAAGGATTATCATTTCGAAGTATGAATTTTATAAAAATAACCGAACAACCGTCCATACATGAGGATTTGGAACAAAAATCCGTCAGAGAGTTACTGGAAGGTATCAACGAAGAAGACCGGAAAGTAGCCTCAGCCGTTCATGCCTGCATACCACAAATTGAAAAACTAGTAAATGAAATAGTAGAACGTATGCATCAAGGAGGACGCATATTCTATTTGGGAGCCGGAACCAGTGGACGCCTAGGAGTATTGGACGCTTCTGAAATTCCACCCACTTTCGGTATGCCTGATACCTGTGTCATAGGTATTATAGCCGGTGGCGAACAGGCTTTGAGACGTCCCGTAGAAAATGCTGAAGATGATAGTCAAAAAGGCTGGATGGAACTGCAAGACCATCACATCACAAATAAAGACATTCTGATAGGCATAGCGGCATCGGGAACAACTCCTTATGTAATAGGAGCACTGCAAAAAGCAAGAGAACACGGAATATTAACAGCAAGCATCAGCAGCAATCCGGGCTCTCCCCTCTCGAGTGTGGCAGATATACCCATCGAAATGATAGTAGGTCCGGAATTTATCACAGGCAGCTCGCGCATGAAGAGCGGCACAGGGCAAAAAATGATACTGAATATGATAAGTACCACCGTCATGATAAAACTGGGCAGAGTAAAAGGAAACCGGATGGTAAACATGCAACTCAGCAATCGAAAACTAATAGACCGAGGAGTGCAAATGCTGATTGACGAATTACATATTAATAAAGCAGAAGCAAAACAATTACTGCAAGAACAGGGTTCTGTTAAAAAGGCATTGGACGCTTACAAAACAAATAATTGTATCACTAAAAACAACTGAAGTATGAAAAGTTGGAAACTGGAAGCCGTCATCCTTGCTATAGGCATGTTGGTGATGGGGTATTTTATCAAACAGGGATTGGATACTTTCTCTGGTAAAGACAGAGTAGTGAATGTGAAAGGTCTGGCAGAAATGGAGGTGCCGGCCAATAAAGTAACTTGGCCTTTGATGTATAAAGACCTGGGAAATGACCTCCCGACCTTATATAACAAGATAAATGCAACCAACCAAGCAATTGTCGGCTTTTTGAAACAGAAAGGAATCACTGAAAACGAAATCAGTATCAATGCACCGGAAATTATAGATATGCAAGCCGAACGTTATAATAATAATTCAGTTCCCTTCCGCTATAATGTGACCTCTGTCATCACGGTTACTTCAACTAAAGTAGATCTGGTGAGAAAGATGATCAGCGAACAAAGCGAACTCTTAAAGCAAGGTATCGCTATTACGGGTGGAGATTATCGTTACAATGTGCAATATGACTACACCGGTTTAAACGACATCAAGCCTCAAATGATAGAGGAAGCAACTAAAAACGCACGGGCGGCAGCCGTTAAATTCGCCAAGGACTCGGACAGCGAACTTGGTAAGATAAAAAGAGCCTATCAGGGACAATTCAGCATTGAGGATCGTGACGCCAACACTCCTTACATCAAACGCATCCGCGTTGTAACCACCATTGATTACTCTTTGGAAGATTAAATTCCCATTTGGCGGAGCATATCAAACAAAGCTTCTTTGTTCAGAGGCTTGGACAAATAACCGTTAAAGCCTCTGGACATTACTTTCCGCTTATCTTCATCGTATGCAAAAGCAGTCACTGCAACAATAGGTACTTTGGATGACAATTGACGAATTGCTTCCGTTGCCTGATAACCGTCCACCACAGGCATACCTATATCCATCAAAATAACAGCAGGACTATATTCCAAAAACTTAGAAATGGCTTCTTCACCATTTTCAGCTCGTATCAGATTGTATTTCTTCTCCAAATAAATCTTATACAACAAATAATTATCATCCATATCTTCCGCAATTAAAATCGTTTTATGTTCCAAACAACTCTCCGGCTCGGACAAATCTATAAATTGTTCTTTCTCTTCCGACTGTAATGGCAGAAAATCAAAAGGCTTTTCCGGGAGAACAAACCAAAAAGTAGAACCTTCACCATATTTTGAAGTAACACCAATCTCACCACCCATTTTTTTTATTATAGTCCGACTGATAGAAAGCCCCAATCCGGTACCTTGGCGCTTGGCATCCAACTTTGTAAAACGTTCAAAGACCTGACTTACTTTATCTTCCGGAATACCGGTACCTGTATCGGACACATAGAAACAGATACCATTTTCACGTATCTCATATCCCATGGTTATACTGCCTTGCACAGTATATTTAAAAGCATTAGACAAGAAATTGGAAATAACCTGTGAAATACGGTTCTTCTCCGTATGAATGAAGCAGACAGGCAGCTTAGGTTCAAAAATGATACGTACAGGAACATCCGCCTCTTCCAAACGCAATCTGAAAATACCTTCCAACTCACGCATAATTTGATTAACATCCACATCGGTATAAATAAATTCCAAAGTACCCGCCTCAATCTTAGACATATCCAAAATATCATTTACCAACTGTAATAACATATTCGTGTTCCCCTTGATAATCTCTACATAAGAAATTCGATCTTGATCCGACGCGGTCCCCAATAATCCGGCAAATCCCACAATAGCATTCAAAGGAGTGCGAATCTCATGACTCATATTTGCCAGAAAAGCTGTTTTCTGTTCTCCTGCCAATTCCGCATTTCGCCTGGCCTCCTCCAATTCATCCAAAATCTTTTTCTGACGAGTCACATCACGAACTGTCAGCAGAACCTTATCATCCTGATCCAACTGTAAATATGTTCCCGACACGCAAACAATACAATCGACATAATTATCCATCTTTTCAGACATATAAAGCCTCATCGGAGTTTCCAACGGAGAAAAGTGCCCTTTTTCCCGAAAGCACTTTTCAATGGAGTTACGGACAGGACATACTTTACAATTCTCATGAGAACCACAGGCTCCGGCGTCCAATCCATTTTTACAACGAAGCAATTCCCCGACCCTACGCAGCACCTGTCCTTCAGAAGTATTATTCAAATTATAGTAATTGGTCTTTTCAACCAAAAAATTCCGA
>ERZ791899.180-NODE-180-length-91519-cov-34.063850_pt1 | contig 91519 bp, 86 predicted proteins | sample MGYA00510151_ERZ791899 | MGnify/ENA primary metagenome ERZ791899 (study PRJEB30046, sample SAMN00792118) | human gut metagenome | study: EMG produced TPA metagenomics assembly of the A metagenome-wide association study of gut microbiota in type 2...
GTCACCGCATGACCCGGACAGGCAAGAGCAGCATTTTCTCCGGTATGGTCTACTGTGCTGACTGCGGTTCCAAGATGCAATATGGCTCGTCCAATAACAGGGACTTCAGTCAAGACTTCTTTGACTGCTCTCTGCACAGGAAGAACGGGAGCAGGTGCAAGGGACACTTCATCCGGGTAAAGGTTCTGGAAGGCCGTGTGCTGAACCATATCCAGCAGGTGACGGACTACATCCTTTGCCATGAAGACTACTTCCGCAAGGTCATGGAGGAACAGCTTCGGGTGGAAAGCAGCGAAAAGCTGACTGTCCTGAAGAAGCAGCTTGCCCGAAATGAGAAGCGAATCGCAGATCTCAAACGGCTGTTCATGAAAATCTACGAGGATAACGCCAGCGGAAAGCTGAGCGATGAACGTTTTGACATGATGAGCCAGAGTTACGATGCCGAGCAGAAGCAGCTGGAAGAGGACGTCCTCTCTATCCAGCAGGAAATCGAAGTACAGGAACAGCAAATCGAGAATATTGAAAAGTTCGTCCAGAAAGCGCACAAGTACGTCCATATTGGAGAACTCACCCCATATGCTCTCCGTGAACTGGTGTCGGCTATCTATGTGTATGCCCCGGATAAGTCCAGCGGAAAGCGGGTGCAGCACATCCATATCAAGTACGATGGGCTGGGGTACATCCCTCTGGATGAACTGGAAGCAAAAGAAAAGGCGTGACCGAAGTCACGCCAAATCTTCCCCATTTAGGGAACTTTTGCAAATACTGTTTTATGGGAACTCTGCTCCCGGACGCACCCTGCCAAAAGCCACAGACAACAGCGATATGTACAGCAGGGCGTTCCCCGTCGGGAACGCTCTGTTTTTCTTTGCTGGTGGTGTGATGAGCCTGCTCTGCCTGCCATGCGGCAAATTCTCTTTGGCCTTCCTCGCTGTTCCAGCAGGCAAGGATGGCCGGGTAGAATGCCCGTGCCAGACGGTCGATGACTTCATCGGGGTAGGGGGAAGTGTTTGTGGACTTTTTCTTTTTGTTCAAACGCACGCTCCTTTGATCGTCCCACCGTGGCAAAGCCGGGCGAGAAAATCAAAGTTCCAATTTTTATCAGGCGCAAGGGCGCGGATGTTTTCCGCCCTGCACTTGCGGCTGGTGGCTCGTTGATGGCTTACAAGTGCCTGTCGTTATGCGATTTCTTTATCGTTCAGCATTTCTTCAAACTGTGCCATATACGCTTTGTGCTGCTTGAGCATTTTTAGCGTTTCAGTTTTGGCGTAGGAATCGTCCGGTAGCTTAGGCAAGTATCTCATCAAAAAATCAAAGTCCTGCTGAATCCGCCGGACGACGACTTCCAGCGCAGAGTAGTTGATTCCAGAGTAGTGTGAGTAGCTCGACTGCGGAGCGGGACGGTCTTCCGGGTGCAAAATCTCGTGCACGATCTGCTTGCGGTTCGGAAAATCAGCTCTGGCGAGGCGGTGCATATCGGCATCACGGACTTTGAATTGCCCGGACAGGATCTTTTCTTTTGTACCGGGCATCATCTGCTCCATGATCTCCACGCCTCGCATGAACTTTTCAGAACGGACAACATAGGATTCGCTGACATTGTTCCGCTCTGCAATCTGCTTGCGGATGCTTGTTTCCGCAGAGGTGGGAGGAATTGTGTCAATTTGACACAATTCCTCCGGGGCGGTTTTCTTGGCAGCAGCCGTGTGCTGGTTGTTGCCGTTTCCACCGGGCTTTCGATGCTCCACACTGTACTGCTTTCCAATGAGGAACTTCTTCTGCTCCGGGGTCAGATTGCGCCGCCCCAACTGATTCTTGCAGATCCATGCGAGGACTTCTTCTCTGCTTTCAAACGGGAGCGGCATAGTCGAGAAATAGATTTCGGGGTGCTTCTGGAGAATGGCATAACGATTGTGGCCATCAACAAGGGTGTTACCCCAAACGATCAAAGGAGAAATCAGCTTGCCCTCCTTGAGGATATTTTCTTCAAGCTGCTTAAATTCATCATCGGTCAGAGGGGGAATCTGGGACTGAAACTCCGGGTCGATTTTCAAGTTGATCATACGCACACTCCTTTATCTCTCCTGCTGCGCCTGTTCTTCCTCCCGGAAAAAGGACGCAACATTCTGCTTTGCGGTTTTTAGTTTGAGTAGTTCTTCCTTGGCTTCCTTGTACTGCTCGTAGAACTTTGCCTTTTCGGATGCCATTGCAGTGCACTCGGCTTCCAGCTTTTTCGGGCTGGGCAGCTTTGTGATGTTGTTTGCCTTGAAATAGGCTGCTGCCGCTCGGTACGCTGTCAGCTCTGCACGGTGCTGCTCCTCAAAGGCTGCGGGTCGCTTGGCGGTCTTTAACTGCTGGGCAACATTCTTGGTACTGGTGTAGGCTGTCATCTGTTCTGCTGGCTTAAGATTAGACGTGATTTACTTTTCAGCGCTAAATATAAGTTTAAGCCTCATGAACAAAGTGGACTTTAAATGGTCTATAATTTCTTTGTAGTTATGGTATAATATGAATAACAATTTTATAATGCTGTGAAAATTAAGAGGATACCTTTATGGATAGTGATGTTAAGATAAGCCCCACGGGATATTGGGTGATTTCATTGTATAAATCCAATAAAATTAATGATACAATTTCGTTGAAGACTTTTGACGGTTTAAATGAAGATGTTTTAAAGCCAGAGAATGTGCAAATGCTAAGTAATCGAGTTTATGAAAAATGCTTGGTTTATACACAGAGATATAATGAATGGAAATTGACAGTTGAACCAACAAAAATTGCAAAAAGTAGAGTCCGAAAGCAGAAAATTAAGAGCAAAGATGATACGACCTCTTTAGTAATTGAAGACAACAAACTAAAAAAGAAGATGGCAGACAATGCGATTAATGAATTGCGACAAGTACTAGACATTTGGTTTTACAGTTTGGGGTCTCGCTCGTCGAATAGATATTGTAACTCCCAAAGAAAACCCATTTATAGATGTACCGTTCCAGATATAAGGTCTTTAGCGCTGAGTAGCAATAATATTTCTTTCATTATAAAAAATCAAAAAGATGCGAAGAAGCTGTTTTTTGGAATCCTTATATATTCGAGTGGTGGAACTCTTGATGAAAAGTTCAATCTCAATAAGATGGACGCAAATTTGTCTTGTTTCATCAAGAAAATTTCTGATTACATTATTCCATCAATGGCTGTGGAACAAATTCCGAAATTTGATTCAAAAATACATACTCTCTACATTTACAAAGGTCTAATAGATTGCTTCCGAAATAAACATCATCTTGAGGGAGCAAACGCTTTGGTTCCCACTGCAAGTGGATTGACAGTACTATTGAACGCAATCTATTGTGCGGATTGTAATAGATTTTACATTAGTTATGCGGAATATAGCTACTATATAGAACAGTACAAATCTCTTCTGACAAAGTTTGTACTGAATGAGTCAATTCAATCAAATGGTGCGTTTGAAAGTTTGGCTGATAAATCACCATTAAAATTGTGTGGTTATACTGTCTCGCAAGAAAGAGGACTTACACAGGAAGAGCGAGAAAATATTTTGTATGAGATGATTTCAAGCGGTATTGTTTCAAAGCCAGAAGCAATGCAATACATTGAATGGTTTATACACTTTAACGGAGGTCGTGAAATCAACCACCTTGCAAGATCAAAATGGGAGAGCGACTTGAGCTATGTCCGAAATCTAAACCTTGCCAATCAACCTAATCAAAAAATAGACACTATTAGACCTTATCGAAAATAAAAAGTTCACGGCAGATGAGAGTTGACAGGGAAAGATTTAGGAGTCTTGCAGTACATTCGAGTTCCAGTTTTTCATTTTCCGTTACACGGAACTTGATGACGTGCGTTTTGTTGTTCGGCGTGTCGTGGTGCTGGGAATTGCTAGGGGTCGGTTGAACATTCGTTTTGGTCATTGTACCTCCTGTCTGTTCGATAACTCCTCGGTGAAGTTATGTAAGCACGACACGCCATTGCTGTTCGCACCGTCAGGCGCGAACCATGAGCAGGGTTTGGGGCAGGCACGCCCCAACAAGATCACGTGGAAAACTCGCAAGAGTTTGAGAAGTGAAGTCCCGAATGGGCAGGAAATTTTCAAGAATTGAAAATTTGTGGCCACGGGACGGTTCTTGCCCTCTACCGCTGCGCTCAAAATCATCTTTCGACAAATGTTTCCGAATTGTTAAGACGCAAAAATAAGTAGAGGTGGTGCTGTTCATGTAAGGGGGTCACCGTTTGCTCCGAACGAAGTTCCTGCCCCTGTTTGTGCAGCGGCGTTGTCTGGAAAGCCGGTATCACGTTCGGACGGCTCATGAAATTTTCAAGGTACGGTTTGCGTTTGCAAGCGCAGCGCAGCAATGAAAGCCCCAGTGGGGCTTTTAAGCAACGGGACGGTCTTGCGCAGCAAGATGGAGGGACTTTGCCCTGACAAGTTCCCAGAAAAGAAAAATACCGCCCATGCAGCGCAGCGATGATTTTGTCGGGTGAATCGGCGGCAAAATTGATCGGGTGTGTTGCGGGGCGGTTGATCTTTCAGGGATAATCCACGGAGAGGCCGTGTTCAAAATGAACACGACCGCATCTTGTGGAGAGATTCAGGTTACTCCACAAAATCAGTGGAATTTACAAGAGAAATACCACGGTATGTAGAATGCGTCAAGAGGTTTTTGAAAAATTTGTTATGCAAAATCGAAAAAAGTACGACGCATTCAATCTTTCTGCTACCTTTATAGGCTGCGTTTGCGAATTTCCGCAAGTGAGCATGACCAAAATGATTCTCCGTATCAAGCTGCCGCTAACAATGTTAAAAGCCATTGCCAACGCCCTGCAAAAGCGGGTGGGCAGCAATTACCGCTTTGTGCTCAGCTTCAACTCAGCGCTCATCCTTCTGGGCGCACTGGGCATCCTGCCCCCTGCTACCAGTGCGATGCTGCATAACCTTTCCACCCTTGGCATCAGTCTGCGCAGCATGACAGACCTGTTGGAGCAGAAGCTTCCCTGTAAAAATGGTACGCCGGAGCGTCCGCAGATGCTCCGGCGTACTGAAATTATGAATCCAGCCCAGCCAAAAGGAGGCTGCTGCACAAATGTTGTGCGGCGGCCTCCTTTTTGGTTCAGATAAACCGGCAGAAACCCAGCCAGCAGCCCAGCAGGAAGAAGAGCAGCGCCTTACCCAGCACCGGTAGCCACAGGTGCTTGCACAAGGCTATATCCCACCGGTGGATGTTCTGTTTAGGGCAGGTGCCCACGCAGGCTTCACAGGCGATGCATTCCCCGCTGCGCAGGCTGTTTTCCTCCAGCTTCAGGCACACCGGGCACTGCTGCTTGCAGGCATTGCACCCCGGGATGCAGCCATCGCTCTGCCGGTGCAGCCGCGCAAAGGGCAGCACCGGCAGCAGGGCGAACACCGCTCCCATAGGGCAGAGGAACTGACAAAAGAACCGAGGCTGCACTGCCATGCCCAGCAAAATGAGCACAAACAGCGCAATGCCCACGCCGAAGTCCTCCGGCGGCAGACGCAGAGCTGTCAGGCGGGAAAACACCTCCCACGGGCTTGCGCCGGTCAGCAGCTTTTCCTGCCGGGTCACATACAGCACCACCAGCCCCGCCAGCAGCAGATATTTGACCTTCTGCCCCCAAAGCACCGCCCGCTCCGGCAGACGGAGTGGCTTTTTGCGGTGGAACAGCTTTTTCTGGATAAGCCCGGACAGTGCCCAGACGGCATCACCCAAGCTGCCAAAGGCGCAGGCGTATCCGCAGAAAAAACGGTCGAACAGCAAAGTGAAGCCGCACAGCCCCAGCAGAGAAAGCGTGAAGCTGTCCGCTGTGAGCACCTCGCCCGCACCGATGTGCAGAAAGATCTGCTTTACCCCGGAAAACCCGGCCACGAACGCGCCCGGCATGGACACAAAGAAGAACAGCTGCACCCCGGCGCGCAGCCATGTGCGGTGTTTTTTGTCCCGCTGACGCTGCTGCGCCGCCGTCAAAGGCTTTGTCTGTGGTTTTTCCATCATCCTGCCGCCTTTCCCAGTGCGTCCTCGACTGCACCGATAAGACCTTCTGCCGTGAGGGTAGCGCCGGAAACGGTATGCGCCAAGGTCGTGCTCCTCGTGGCTGTCCAGCTGTGCAGAGGCGGCAGCGTTGCCGGCAGCATAGACCTTCTCGTTTGCCCAGTACTCATCCCAAGTCAGGGCAGCATAGAGGTAGGTGTACTTTTCGCCCAGCAGAAAATCGAAAAAGCCGTTCTCCTCCTCGGCGGGGGCTGCTGCAAAGGCGGTAGCGGTCAACAGACTGAACGCCATAGCCGCCGACAGCAGCAGGGAAAGAAATTTCTTCAGTTTCATGAAAAATGCTCCTTTCATCGCAATGGCAGAAAATGAGGCCATATAGTTAGTACAGTCTAACATTTCACGCAAAGAAAAACCTGCGGGGCGAGGCCCCTCAGATGGTTAGAAGGAGCTAATTGCTGGAAAATAAAACGTCCACGGGGCGTTGTCAAGAAAAAGCAGGGATGTTTACGGAGGTTAATTTTTCGGCAGAAGGTGTCGGAATCAGGATGAAATTTGCTGGCCCCGGCCATGGAGTTGGACTGCGGCTGCAGCGGCGGGGCGAACATCAAAACAGAGAAAAGCAAGGCCGCCTGCTTCAAGCGACCTTGCTGTTTTGTACTGTATTTTGCTGGATCAGGCAGTTTTCCGCAGCCTCACAGCGCCACGCTGACCGGCAGGACATACACACCGTCGGCGACGTAGAAGGTGATCTGAGTAATCGTCTTGCCGATGATGGATGCAAAGTAAGGATCATCGGCATTGAAGCCCAGTTTGGTGCCATGCCAGATGTTGGTCACATGATGCAGGCCGTACTCACTGCCATCGGCGGTGGTCAGCACCACGCCGTAGACCTTGTTGGCCTTGTAGTCCAGATCAAAGCCGGAGATTTTCATCTCGTAGGTGGCGTGGTGACCGTTGGTATTCAGTTCCACAGTGGTACCCTCTACGGTGGTCTCGGCGGCGCGGACCTTGCCGAACTCCCACTTGCCGCTCAGCAGGTTGTACCATGCGGTGATATAGCAGGCAGGGGTCTCACTGAGCTTGTAGTAAGCATAGCTCTCGTTCTCAAACAGGGCATCCACACCGGTATAGGTGGTAGTGGATTCCTTGCCCTTCAGGGTAACGGTGATGTCGCAACTGTCGGCATCGGTGACCTGCTTTGCATTCTTCAGCGCCCACGGGGTCAGTACCTTGACCGGGAAGGAAACACCGGTGATGTCGGTGCCGTCGGCGTTGACATGGTAGGAACCGGCGGCAAGCTTGCCTGCACGGGTCTTGTTTTTGGTGGCGCTGGTCACAGCGTCGATCTCAGATGCGTTGTCCACACCGGCAGCTTTGTAGAAATCGGCGTAAGGGATGTTCATCTGGACATAGCTAGAGAACAGGTGGTTCTCCTGCTCCACCTCTTCCGCAGCGAAGGCCGGGACTGCCACAGCGCACACCAGCATGGCGGCAGCAAGTGCACCTGCAAATACTTTTTTCAATCTCATTGTAACACACCTCAATCTCTGGCTTGAAAACACACGGTTAGCTAATCCTAACATTTCGTGCAAAGAAAAACCTGCGGGGCGAGGCCCCTCAGATGGTTAGGCTGAGCTAATTAACAAAACTTAAAATAGCACGCCTGCAGAGCCTTGTCAAGAAAAAGCGGGGATGTTTATGGAGGTTAATTTTTTTGGCAGAAGGTGCCGTAAAGCCCTTGGGCAACACCGCACAATTCCCGCCTGACGGCTCAAGCACCGTTCCAGCGGCTGCGGCACTTAGAATTATGCGGGATTGCCCTTGACCTTTTTGCCGGAGCGCAGTATACTTTTTATGTGGTTAGTTATGCTTAACCACAAGGAGGTACGACATGATACAAGACGCATTCTGGGGGATCCTGATCCCTTTTCTGGGCACAAGCCTTGGGGCAGGCTGTGTATTCTTTTTGAAAAAGTCCCTGAGCGACGGCATCCAGCGTGCCCTCACCGGCTTTGCCGCCGGGGTCATGGTGGCGGCATCGGTGTGGAGTTTGCTGATCCCGGCCATGGAGCAGGCTGCAGATCTGGGCAGGCTGGCGTTTTTCCCGGCGGCGGTGGGGTTCTGGCTGGGCATCCTGTTTTTGCTGCTGCTGGATCATCTCATCCCCCATCTGCACCAGAACAGTTTGCAGGCCGAAGGACCCAAAAGCCAGCTCCAGCGCACCACCATGATGGTTCTGGCGGTGACGCTGCACAACATCCCGGAGGGTATGGCAGTGGGCGTAGTCTACGCCGGATACCTTGCCGGGACCGCTCAGATCACTGCCGCCGGGGCGCTGGCGCTTTCCCTTGGCATTGCCATCCAGAACTTCCCGGAGGGTGCCATCATCTCCATGCCCCTGCGGGCGGAGGGGATGAAAAAAGGCCGGGCGTTCTGGGGCGGCGTACTGTCCGGCATCGTAGAGCCCATCGGGGCAGTGCTGACGATTCTGGCGGCAGGCATCGTGGTGCCCGCTTTGCCCTATCTGCTCAGCTTTGCCGCCGGAGCCATGCTGTATGTTGTAGTAGAGGAACTGATCCCGGAAATGTCACAGGGACAGCACTCCAACGTTGGCACCGTGTTTTTTGCGGTAGGCTTCAGCGTGATGATGGTGCTGGATGTGGCACTGGGGTGACGGTTGGGGGGTCTTGAAAACGAAATCTGTTTCGGAATCTCCGAAAATGCCTGAACTTCTTGACAGCGACAACAGCAGGGCGTATTATTTTGGCAGAAGGGCCGCTGAGATGCGGCTTTTTATAGAACAAAAAAGTTAGCTTTACCTAACTACAGCGCGAGGAACTGCGTGAAAAGCATTGCATTGTGAACTGTAAATAGAAAGAGGGTGGCGTTATGTCCTTTTTTGAAAACACCCGCAAGCCCGTAGGTCTTGGCGGGAAGATCATGGTTTCCATGATGAACTTTGGCCACAGCGCAATGGCGGCGTGGGGGCTGCGTTTTTTGCAGCCTGCCCCGGATGCCATGGTGCTGGACTGCGGCTGCGGCGGCGGGGCGAACATCAAAACGCTGTTGAAGCTGTGCCCCAAAGGCAAGGTGCAGGGCATCGACTATTCGGCTGTCAGCGTAGAAAAAGCGCGTAAGGTCAATGCGGATGCCATTGCGGCGGGACGGTGTACCGTGCAGCAGGCAAGTGTGGCAGAACTGCCGTTTGAAGCGGAGCAGTTTGAGGTAGTGACCGCCTTTGAAACGGTCTATTTCTGGCCGGAACTTGTGCAGAATTTCGGAGAGGTCTATCGGGTGCTGAAACCCGGCGGGGTCTTTTTCATCTGCAACGAAGCAAACGGCGAAACCGCAAAAGACGACAAATGGACGCAGATCATCAATGGCATGACCATCTATACGGATACTGCCCTGAAAGCATATCTGGAACAGGCAGGATTCTGCAAGATTCAGAGCCACAAAAACAAAAAGGGCTGGCTGTGCGTTACGGCGCGAAAGCGGTGAAATAGTGTAAGGAGGACGAAGCATAGGACGAAAAGAAGCAATCCGCGGTGCCTATCGTACGGTAGGCATGGCAGTCATAGCGGCAGTGCTGGCGGCAATGATGACTGTTTTTACTCGCTGAGGGAGGAACCTATGAAATACAAAATCGAGAAAAACACCGTGCAGGAGACGCTGATCCTCCCGCTGTATTCCCGGAAGCTGTGTACGGAGCTGTACCCGAACCTTTACAGGGATGAAACAGCGGTTCGTCTGCTCGACCAGATCGACTACGATTTTTCAGAGGCGGAGAAAAGCTCCCGCAGCCTGATGCAGCGGTTCGGTGCGCTGGAGGTCGTCATGCGGCAGAACGACCTTACCTACGAGGTGCGGGAATACCTGAAAACGCATCCCTGCGCAGCGGTGGTCAATCTGGGCTGTGGGCTGGATAACACCGGCAGAGCCTGCGACAACGGCAGCTGCAAGATCTATAATCTGGATTTCCCGGATGTGATTGCCTTGCGGCAGCAGCTGCTGCCCGCCGGGGAGCGGGAGCAAAATATCCCCTGCGACCTGAAAGACCCCGCATGGTTTGGCAGAATTGATGCCTCCGGCGGGGCGGTGTTCTTTGCTTCCGGGGTGTTCTATTACTTCCCGACCCAGCAGGTCCGGGAACTGGTGCGGGGAATGGCAGACGCTTTCCCCGGCGGTGTGCTGGTCTTTGATGCCGCCAACCGCACGGCGGTGAAGATGATTGCAAAAACATGGCTCAAGACTGCAAAGATCAAGGATGTGAGGGCATATTTCGCGGTTTCGGATGCGGAACATGAGCTTGCGCCGTGGGGCAAGGATATGCAGATTTCAAGCCGGGGCTATATGCTGGGCTACAACGATTTGAAAGACCCATCGGTCAGCTGCTTTTTCCGCTTCCTCGCAAGGATCGGGGACAACGGGATGAAAATGCAGATCGTGAAGATCGGATTTGGAGGCAGACAATGAAGTATGCAGGGATGCCCATGGGGATGTGGGCGCTGTTTGCAGGCTCCTTCCAAAAGCAGCTGACGGCGGTGCTGGGCTATGATGCAGCCACCGCAAAGCAGATCACCAAAACCGCCAAGCCGAAATACAAAGAAATCCTCGCCAAATTGCCGGAGTTTGAAAAGGGTGACCGCTTCCAATTGAACATCATTGGCTGCGCCATGCTGGGGGCGTTTGTCCTCTGTATGCCGCAGCGGCCGGATGCAGAGGCGCTGACGGTTTACTATGAGAACGCTCAGATGACGCCGCTGATGAAGTGGTTCTGCCGCAAGAGCGGAAAAAGCAAGTTTACCGCAAAGGACATTGCCGCCATGAAAGCCACCGCCGCTCTGAAAGCCGCCGACCGCAACCCCTACTCGTGGAACATGGACTTTTACGAATACCCGGATGGCAGCGGCTACGAGGGACGCTTTACAAAATGCGGCATCTGTGTGCTGATGAAGGAGCTGGGTCTGTACGACCTGACCCCCGCCCTGTGCCGTCTGGACTACACCATGAGCGAAGCCGGCGGCGTGACCGACTTTGTGCGGCAGTATACCCTTGCCTCCGGCGGACCCTACTGCGACTGCGGATATCAAAAGAAACGAGTATGAGGTGGAGTAGCATTGAAATACTTTGAATTCGGACAGGAGCACCCGGAACTGATGGTGATGCTCCACGGCGGCGTATGCTATCGTGGCGCGCTGACGGTAGCTGAGAAAATGGCAAAGACCTATCATGTGGTGTTGGTGGCCTACCCTGAGCTTGTTTGCCTTTGACGGACGGATGGCGCTGGTAGCCCTGTGGGTCGTCCCGGTATCCGCTGCCATCGTGATGGGCAGCTACTGGGTGCAGGACAAGGTGCAGGCCAAGAGCATGGCGGCGAGAATGGCTGCGTCCTTTCCGGCGGCGAGCGTCAGCGCATTTCCATTGCCCGCGCCTTCATGAAGGATGCGCCCATCATTCTGTTGGACGAAGCCACCGCCAGTCTGGACGTGGAGAACGAAACTGCCATTCAGGAGGCTCTTTCCCGGCTCATAAAACACAAAACCGTCCTTATCATCGCCCACCGGATGCGCACTGTAGCCGGTGCGGATCAGGTGGTGGTGCTGTCGGGCGGCATCGTGGCCGAGCAGGGCAGCCCGGCAGAGCTGTACGCCCGGAAGGGACTGTACACCCACATGGTGGATCTGCAGTCGGCAAGCCAGAATTGGACGACCTGAGAATGATGGCGATTTTTATTTGGAAAAAGTATTGTATTCGGTTAAAAACTGTGGTATATCGTATTATACGAAACAGTGCTTTGAAAGAACGCTCCACCGTTCAATGATGTAGAATGAGAGGTGCTTGCCATGACCGCCGTGATCTACGCTCGCTATTCCAGCGACAACCAGCGCGAAGAATCTATTGAGGGCCAGATTCGTGAATGTACGGCATATGCCGAGAAGAACGGCATCACCAATATGCTGAACGCTATCCAGATGGGCATTCTGACCAGCTCCACCAAGGAGCGGCTGGAAGCACTGGAAGAACAGCGGAAGGAACTGCAAGCTCGCATTGCAGAGGAACGGCTGGCAAAACCGAAGATGAAAGAAGAATTCGTCCGGTTCTGGCTGCTCCGCTTCCGCAAGCTGGATATGACCCAGCCAGACCAGCGGCAGGCGCTGGTGGATACCTTCATCAATGCCATCTATCTCTACGATGATAAGGTTCTCATTACCTTTAATTATAAGGAAGGTACGGAAACGGTCGCTTTCGGGGAAGCTGTGAAAGCGGAGAAAAGTTCGGATATGTGTGCGCAAGGTGCACCAAACAATGAAAATCCGAACCTTTTCTCGATAGGAGAAGGGTTCGGATTTTTCGTTTTCTTCGGAAAATTAGCGTTTGCGAAGCAATGAAAGCCCCAGTGGGGCTTTTAAGCGCCGGAACGGTCTGCGTTAGCAGATGGAGGGGCCTTGCCCCGACAAGTTCCACGCAGGTGTCCGTGGAAGATGAAATCCGAAATTATAGATCGACCGACACAAACCAAACGATGATTTCAGGAGGACACGATTATGAAGTACGATGCAAGGGCTTGCCACTATAACAGGGATACTGGGTGCGTGGAGCTGCTGCTCCGGGGTGGGCGAAAAATTTCCATCGACTGCACCGGGGTCGAGGATATGTTGGATGTTACCATGGCACAGAGGTCAGAACTGGACTACCTCATCTACAATGACCCGCTGGCGTATGCAGACCTGATTCTCAATGGTGAGCCGGAGAAATACTTGAAAAACGTAACCGGGGGCCACAGGCTAGAAATCTGAATGAATGCTGGACAGTACCATTTTTTGAGCTGGTGTTGTCCAGCATTTTTTGGGCGTTGGCTGACCAATTTTAATGGAATCTTTATACTTCTACAATTTTCTTTACGGCTCTTTTATCTATTCCGTGCTAATCTTTATGCACACGGATAGGTAAAGGAGCTTTTATGATTCAATATCCTCGTTACAAGCGGCACCGTTTTTCTTCTTTTCAGGTCATTATTGCAGGTTTTGCGGCAGTCGATCTGGTGGGCGCATTGCTTCTGATGCTTCCGATCGCTGCACAGCAACGATGCGTCACACCGTTCCATGAGGCACTGTTTACCTCCACCTCCGCCCTTTGTGTGACCGGTCTTGTAGTACAGGATACCGGCAGCTACTGGTCGGCTTTTGGGCAAAGTGTGATCCTTCTTCTGATCCAGATCGGAGGATTGGGCGTCATTACAGTGGGCGCTGCCTTTGCGCTGCTTTCTGGGCGAAAGATCTCACTCAAGCAGCGCAGCACGATGCAGGAAGCTACTGCTGCCCCGCAGATGGGCGGCATCGTACGGCTGACAGGCTTTATTCTGCGGATCACCGCTCTGTTTGAATTGGTCGGTGCTGCACTGCTGTTACCAACGTTTTGTGCCGATTATGGATCGCGAGGGATCTGGTATGCGTTGTTTCATTCCATTTCGGCGTTCTGCAATGCAGGTTTTGACCTGCTGGGAACAGAGGGAGCAAAATTTGTTTCGCTGACACAGTATGCAGACGATCCGCTGCTTACCACAGTGATCGCGGCACTGATCGTCTTTGGCGGTCTTGGCTTTCTGACATGGGAGGACATTTATACATATCGCCTTGATTTTCACCGTTACCGGATGCAGAGCAAGGTGATCCTTGTCACGACAGCATTTCTTCTGGTACTTCCGTCGCTGTACTTTTATTGCTTTGAGTTCACGGCAGGTTCTGCCCGGCAGCGCATTTTATTGTCGATGTTCCAATCCGTTACACCCCGTACTGCCGGTTTTAACACCGCTGATCTTGCTGCGATGGGGAGCTCATCCCAGACGTTGATGGTGGTTCTGATGCTGTTGGGCGGTTCGCCCGGATCTACGGCAGGCGGCATGAAAACCACAACATTTGCCGTTCTGCTGGCCAATATGTGGGCGACTTTCCGCCGCAGAGAAGATGCCGAATTTTTCGGGCGGCGCATAGATGGTTCCGCGGTTAAGAATGCTGCTACGATCGCAGGGATGTATTTGACGCTGTTCTTCCTCGGAGCCTTTGTCATTGCTGCGGCAGAGCAGCTGCCGATGTCAGTCTGTTTGTATGAAACTGCTTCGGCTGTGGCAACGGTAGGTCTGACATTGGGTATCACGCCGCAGCTGGGGGCCCTTTCGCAGGGGGTGCTGATCGCACTGATGTTTTTGGGACGTGTTGGCGGATTGACGTTGATTTATGCGGCTTTTGGCAGCAGCCCTGCCCACTCTCGTCTGCCGCAGGAGAAAATCGCGATCGGATAAAGGAGACAAGTATGAAATCGATTCTTTTGATTGGGCTTGGCCGTTTTGGCCGCCATATTGCGCAGGAACTGAATGAGCTGGGTCATCAGGTTATGGCGATCGATAGCAACGAAGACCGTGTGAACGCCGTGCTTTCCTATGTGACAAATGCACAGATCGGTGACAGCACCAGCGAATACTTTCTGCGCTCCCTTGGTGTCGGCAATTTTGATGTGTGTATCGTAACAATCGGCGGCAATTTTCAGAGTTCGTTGGAAACAACATCACTGCTCAAAGAATTGGGGGCAAAGCTTGTGGTCTCTCGTGCAGAGCGGGATGTACAAGCCAAGTTTTTGCTGCGCAACGGTGCGGATGAAGTGGTCTACCCGGAAAAGCAGCTGGCAAAGTGGGCAGCGATCCGATACAGCTCCGAACATATTCTGGATTATATCGAGCTGCAGGACGACCACGCCATCATGGAAGTGACCATTCCGCCGGAATGGATGGATCGCACGATCGGCGAGATCAATATCCGGAAAAAGTATAATATCAATATTCTTGCGCTGAAAAAAGACGGAAAGCTCGATATGAACATCACGCCGGATACGCAGTTGTGCCGGGATGAAAGCATGCTGGTTTTGGGGAAATACGCATCGATTCAGAAGTGTTTCCGGCTCTAAAAAGATAGGACGGATCATATGGATGTCGTTTTGTTGTTGATGGTTCTTGGCGTCATGTTGAGTGGCTTTTGGGCGGCAGATGCGCTGGATCACATACGAAAGGAGATCATTCGACAAGAAGGAAAAAGACGTGGCTGGTGGTCGTGACCATCAAATTGTGCTATACTGTGGGCAAGGCAGGTGATCTTCATGAATCGGAACAACCCACCCACCGAACATATTCTGGCATGTCTGTCGTCCTCTCCCTCCAATGCAAAGATCGTGCGGACGGCGGCAACGATGGCAAAGGCTTTCGGCGGCTCTTTTACTGCGTTGTATGTCAAAACACCGGATGCCGACTGGATGAGTGCGCAGGACAAACAGCGCTTGCAGCAGCATATCCACATGGCGGAACAGGCGGGCGCAGATATTACGACCCTCTACGGTGATGACATTCCGCAGCAGATCGCAGAGTTTGCCCGGATCTCCGGCATTACAAAAATCGTACTGGGGCGCTCCAGCGTACATCGCCGCCACTTCTGGAGTGGGCCGACGCTGACCGAAAAACTCACGCAGACTGCCCCGAATCTGGATATTTATATCATCCCGGATGCAGCAGTTGAGCAGGATTACGGCTCTGGCAGAAGGCTGTTTGCCCGTTCCATCGTCCCATCGTGCCGTGATCTGCTGATTACGGCAGGGATTCTAGCCTGCATCACGGTGATTGGCTTTTTGTTCCTGCAACTGGACTTTGCGCGCTACAATATCATTATGTTCTATATGTTGGGCGTTTTGCTCACGGCTCTTACAACATCTGGCTATTCCTGCGGCGTTTTTGGTTCGATCGCCAGCGTTGCGCTCTATAACTTTTTCCTGACGGAGCCAAGACTGACATTCCATGCCTATGATCCGGGGTATCAAATCACCTTTGTGCTGATGCTGACTTCTGCCATCGTCACCTGTACGCTGACGACCCGGTTGAAAGATCAGGCAAAAATGTCTGCACAGGCGGCGTTTCGGACGAAGGTGCTGTTTGATACCAGCCAGCTTTTGCAGAAAGCGACCAACGAAGACGAAATATTATCCCTGACGGCAGCGCAGCTTACCAAACTGCTAAACCGGAACCTGATCGTGTATCCAGAGCAGGATGGTTCTCTTGGACAGGGGCAAATTTTTAACACAGTGAAAGAAAGCAGCCGACTCAGTTTTGATTCTGCGCCGGAACGCAGTGCCGCTGAGTGGTGCTTTGCAAATAAGAAGCGTTCGGGTGCATCAACGGATTACTGCACCGATGCAAAAGGACTGTACCTTGCGATTCGTACAGGCAGCGGTGTGTTTGGTGTTATCGGCATCGACCTGTCGGAAAAACCGCTGGATGCCTTTGAAAACAGCGTGCTGCTTTCCATTCTGGGCGAAGGTGCGCTGGCGATCGAAAACCGCAGAAACGCACTGGAAAAAGAACGAGCTACCATGCAGGCACAGAATGAACAGCTTCGGGCAAATCTGCTGCGGACCATTTCCCATGATCTTCGGACACCGCTGACCTCCATCTCAGGCAATGCAAGTAATCTGCTCTCCAATGCGGAAACGCTGGATGCAGAAACACGGACAAAGATCTGTACGGATATTTTTGATGATGCACAGTGGTTGATCGGTCTGGTGGAAAATTTGCTTTCTATCACCCGTATTGAGGATGGGCGGATGAATCTTCAAATCTCTCCGCAGCTCATGGATGAGGTGGTCGAGGAAGCTCTGCGGCATATCAGCCGAAAAAGCAAGGAGCATATCATCATAACGACTTATTCGGATGAAATTCTTCTTGCCGACATGGACGCGCGGCTTATCATGCAGGTCATTATCAATCTGGTGGACAACGCCATCAAATACACGCAGACGGGCTCCCGGATCAATATTTCTGCGTATGCAAAAAACAGTAATATCGTGGTAGATGTATCCGATGATGGCCCCGGTATCCCGGATCAGAATAAAGCGCAGGTCTTTGAAATGTTCTTTACCGGGCAGAATCAGATTGCAGACAGCCACCGCAGTCTGGGGCTGGGACTTGCGCTCTGCCGAACGATCCTTGCAGCTCATAAAGGTACCCTGACTCTCCGGGATAACGAACCGCACGGCTGCATATTCTCTTTTGAACTTCCCAAAAGCGAGGTAAGTATTCATGAATAAACCAACGATTCTGGTTGTTGAGGACGATTCATCGGTACGGAGTCTGATCACAACTACCCTGAAAGCACACGGATATAAATTCCTGACAGCGGCCAACGGAGAGATGGCTGTGATGATGGCGTCCAGCCATAACCCGGATATTATGCTGCTGGATCTCGGACTGCCGGATATTGATGGCGTTGAGGTGATCCGCCACATCCGGGAGTGGTCGAATCTACCCATCATCGTTTTGAGTGCCCGCAGTGAGGATTCCGATAAGATCGAAGCACTGGATCAGGGCGCAGACGATTATCTGACGAAGCCTTTCTCAGTGGATGAGCTTCTGGCTCGCCTGCGTGTGACGCAAAGGCGGCTGAATTTGCAGGCATCCGGTGAGGTCAGCAGCTCAGTTTTTGTAAATGGCCCGCTGAAAATTGATTTTGCTGCCGGCTGTGTCTGGCTGAACGATGAAGAACTACATCTGACCCCAATCGAATATAAGCTGCTTTGTGTTCTTGCGCACAATGTAGGAAAGGTTCTGACCCATACGGCGATTACGCAAAAAGTCTGGGGAAGCTCGCAAGAAAACGACATTGCATCCCTGCGTGTCTACATGGCATCTTTGCGCAAAAAGCTGGAATCAGGCGCACATTCTCTGCATCTGGTTCAGACCCATGTGGGGGTCGGCTACCGGATGCTGCGTGTTGAAGCGGATGATTCGCCAGAAGAATAGTCCGCAGGCAGATTCAGATAAAACAAAAACAGGGTGCGCCCCTGAATTGAAATGAACCCCAAAAGTTAGACAAAAATCGAATTAAGCGGTTCCAACGGTCTGAATCCTGTACTGCACAGGGCTCAGGCCGTTTAGCTTTAATTTGATTCGGCGATTGTTGTAATAGTCGATGTACTCGACAAGGGCTTTTTCCAGATAGTCAATAGAATCAAATTTTTCTAAATAGAACAGTTCCGTCTTGAGCAGCCTGGGCAATCTGTTCGGCCTGCCTTATGTGGTCATGCGTAAACCGGCCCCCATTGATACGACGACTCTGAACTATAATTGGCAGATCTGGGAGACCAATGCGTTCAGCATTTATACCAAGGAAACGGACGAAGTTGGCGAGCAGAGCGCACAGGAAGCCGTTGCTGCCGTGCTGCGGTATCTCAGCCGGGTCGGTTTACTGCGATACCACTGCCACAGCGGGTATCTGTCCACCGTCGTGCAGGAAAACGAGATGGCAAATGTACTCACCCCGGCGGGCGGGATCTTCCGCCGCTTCGTGGAGCCGGGACAGGAAGTGGAGTATGGTCAGAAAATGGGCGTGATCCTTGATCCGTTTACTGCGGAGGTGGAGGCAGAGATCACCTGTCCGACCGGCGGTGTTGTTTTCTTCGCTTTGAAAAAACCGCTGACAACAGAACATGAGGTCGCATTTAAGGTGATCCGGCGGCTGCATGGGGGATGTTTGTAAACAAGATCCTGATATTTCGTAGAGAGCGAGTATAAAAATCAGATACAAGACCCAACTAAGGAAGGTACAGTCCGTGATGTCGAGCTGTACAGCAATTTCAAAACCATTGCCGAAAGTATTCCCGAAACGCCGGTCTTGCTGTATAATGATTCCGGACGGCCCGGCCAGGCAGGGCTTTGTAAAAACCATGACCGAAGCTGGTCTGCTGTAAATCATATCACACAAGGAGGTCTGTTTCATGAATCCGACGCTGCGAAAGGATGCCGATGCCATCATCGCATCCAGCCTGAACGCTGTCCTGCCGGACGAAGCTGTCCGCCGCGCATTGAAAGCCTTTGCGCCCAAGGGCGGCAGGGTGCTGCTGGTCGCAGCGGGCAAGGCCGCATGGCAGATGGCACACGCGGCGGTGGAAGCGCTGGGCCGTGTGGACGGCGGCGTGGTCGTGACCAAATACGAGCATGTCAAGGGCGAAATTCTGGGAGTAAATTGTTATGAAGCAGGCCATCCGGTGCCGGACGAGAACAGTTTTGCGGCCACCGAGAAGGCATTGGAGCTGGTGCGCGGCCTGGCGGCGGAGGATACCGTGCTGTTTCTGCTCTCCGGCGGAGGAAGTGCATTGTTTGAAAAACCGCTGCTCCCCGGCCCAGAATTGCAGGACATCACCGGCCAGCTCCTTGCCAGTGGCGCTGACATCGTGGAGATGAACACCATCCGCAAACGGCTTTCGGGCGTCAAGGGCGGGCGGTTCGCGCAGGCATGCGCCCCGGCTCAGGTGTTCAGCATCGTGCTGAGCGATATTCTGGGCGACCCGCTGGATATGATAGCCAGCGGCCCGGCGGTGCCGGATACCTCTACCTGCGCACAGGCGCTTGCCATTGCGGAGAAGTATCACCTGAAGCTCTCGGAACAGGCAAAAGTTCTTCTGGCGCAGGAAACGCCCAAGATGCTGGACAATGTGACGACCCAGATCACTGGCAGTGTGCGGGAGCTTTGCACCGCTGCCGCTGCCGCCTGCCGGGAGCTTGGCTATGAGCCCGTCCTGCTGACCGACCAGCTCTGCTGTGAAGCCCGGGAGGCGGGCAGCTTCCTTGGCTCCATCGTCCGGACCCACGCGGGGCAGGGAAAAAAGCTGGCCTACATCGCAGGCGGCGAGACGGTCGTCCACCTGACGGGCAAGGGCCTCGGCGGACGGAATCAGGAGCTTGCCCTTGCAGCGGCTCCGGCGCTGGCCGGGCTGGATACAGCAGTGTTCTCGGTGGGCAGTGACGGCACCGACGGCCCCACGGATGCTGCCGGCGGCTATGTGGATGGTGACACCCTCTCCGCACTGACCGCCAAGGGCTGGAATGTGTTCGACACCCTGCAAAACAACGACGCCTACCATGCACTGAAAGCTGTGGACGGCCTTATCATGACCGGCGCTACTGGCACGAATGTCAATGATGTTGCCGTGGCGCTGGTGGGGGAAGAGTAAAAATGTGATTCTGGTATGAAAGAGGGCGGCTCCCATGTACGTCGATTGGGAATACTACAAAATTTTCTATTATGTGGCGAAGTATCAGAACTTTACGAAAGCGGCGCGGGTGCTGGGCAACAACCAGCCCAACATCACCCACTCGATGAACCGGCTGGAAAGCCAGCTGAACTGTGTGCTCTTTACCCGCTCCAACCGGGGCGTCACCCTGACGCCGGAGGGCGAGATGCTCTACTCCCGCATCGCCTCGGCAGCGGTGCAGATACAGGACGCGGAGGAAGAACTGAGCGCCAGCGCTACCCTCGAGCACGGCTCCATCAGCATCAGTGCGACGGAGACGGCGCTGAACATCTATCTGGCCGAGAAGCTGCGGACGTTCCACACCGAGTATCCCGGCATCCGGCTGCGCATCTCGAACCACTCTACGCCCCAGGCGGTGCAGGCTGTGAAGAACGGAGAAGTGGATTTTGCCATCATCTCCACCCCGGCGGAAGTAGAACAGAGCCTGAAGATGGTGGAACTGAGACCGTTTTATGAAGTGCTGGTGGGTGGAAAGACCTTCACTGCACTGGCCAGCCAGCGCCTGACGCTGAAGGAACTGAGCTGCTATCCGCTCATCTCTCTCAGCGATGAGAGCATGACCCGGAGCTTCTACCGGCAGTTCTTCCTCGACCACGACGCCGTGCTCCGGCCCGACACCGAGGCCGCCACCACCGACCAGATGCTCACGCTGGTGAAAAGTGAGCTGGGCCTTGCCTTCGTGCCGGAACCGATGACGAAAGAGCTTCTGGCCCGCGGCGAGCTTGTCGAGCTGCATCTGCAGGAGATCATTCCATCCCGCTCTATCTGCCTCGTCTACGACCATCACCGCCCGCTGAACACGGCGGCCCGGAAGTTCCAGCAGATGTTGACAAAAGCGGAGCCGGGCCATCCGGCAGCGCCGAAGCAGGCGGAGGGCGTCTCTTTCGTATCCCAATAAAATGATTTGTCGTTGTCCCATGCCGGAAAGCTTCCCTTTTGATATGGGAATTTGTTGCAGCGCTTTCAGGCAGCAGTGCTATTATAAAAGAATTTGCAGGATGGGTAAGACGTATCTTGGATATGGCTGCAATATTCGTTCTGTATTGGAGAAACTGCCGCCCTTTTATTTTACAGGTCAGATGGACCCGCCATTGGTCGCCGCGACTTCGCCATACCAGAAGGCACTGTCTTTCGGGATGCGCCGCCCGGAAGCGTAATCGACGTACACCAGACCAAAACGCTCTCTGTATCCGCTGTGCCACTCGTAGTTGTCCAACAGGCTCCAATGGAAGTACCCTCGCACGTCGGCACCGGCCTGAATGCCCTCGGAGAGTTTTTCCAGATAGCGCGCCAGAAAATCAATTCGCTCCACGTCATGCACCTTGCCGTCCCGATAGATTTTGTCGGTGCAGGATAAGCCGTTCTCCGCGATGAACATGGGCAGTCCATACCGCTCCTGGATGTAACGGGGACCCCAGTTCAGGCTTTCCGGCTCTACCGGCCAGTTCATGGCTGTGTGAGCGTATCCCGCAGGGCGCTCCACATAACAGGGGCCATTCGTTCCCATCTGTACAGGCGCGGCATTGTAGATGTTCAGCCCGAGCATATCCGGTCTGCCCAGAGACAGGGCGTCGTTGATGTATTGCGGCACAGCACCGATGCAGGCGGAAAGCTGCGGCCCACAGAGGTCCGGGCTGGGCCAGCGGCCAAGGCACAGAGGGTCGAGCGACATCGTGTGGGTGAAGGCCCAGTCCTCGTCCGGGCAGGCAAAGGTCAGAGCCCGGGCGGCGTCCACATCTGCTTTTGCCTCAGATACGGGGTAGCAGATGCGGCCTGTGGAGACGAAGCCCACTCTGTTTTCGGCGTCCGTATGGCGGAGCTCCTGCGCGGCAAGGCAGTGCGCATAGATGATATTCTGCCAGCAGGTGAACTGCCCTTCCAGCGGGAGTTTCAGCCCCGGTGCATGCTCACCTGTCCCATAGCCCATTTTCACGATACAGGCAGGCTCATTGAAGGTGAACCACTGGTGGACCCTGCCTTTGAAATGTTCTGCCATTTTTGCCGTGTAGACTGCAAACGCCCGGGCGGTGTCCTCATTCTGCCAGCCGCCCTTTTCTTCCAGCGCCTGCGGCAAATCCCAGTGATACAGCGTAATATACGGCTCGATGCCCGCTTCCAGCAAAGTATTCACAAGACCATCGTAATAGGCAAAGCCTTTTTCGTTCCAGTCCGTGCCGCCGGTGGGGGCGATGCGCGTCCACGCCACAGAGAAGCGATAGGCTTTCAGGTGCATCGACTTCAGCAGTTCGATGTCTTCCCGCCAGCGGTGATAGCTGTCGCAGGCGGTATCACCGGTCTCGCCCCGATAGGTGCGGCCCGGTGTGTGGGAGAAAACATCCCAGATGCTCCGGCCTTTTCCATCCTCGACGGCACCGCCCTCGATTTGATAGGCTGCAGTCGCAGCGCCCCATACAAATTCTTTTGGAAATACTGCCATGTTCGTTCTCCTTTTATCTCGTCAGATACATGTGTACAGGAACTTGAGATCCTTACTGATTATAGTATACTCTTCTGTGTCTGCCGGTGCAAATAGCATTTTATTGGTGACCATTGTGGAAATACACACCAGGATACGCTATACTAAAACAGAGAACATGGAATTCATCTGGCGCAAAAAAGCCAAAGGGAAGGGAAACCAGAATGATAGACAAAATGCTCGTGCGCGGGGCAAAGGTACACAACCTGAAAAACATCGACGTGGACATCCCGCTGAACAAGATCGTGGGCATTGCGGGCGTGTCGGGGTCGGGTAAATCCTCGCTGGCGCTGGGGGTGCTGTATGCCGAAGGCTCCCGCCGGTATCTGGAGGCGCTGTCCACCTACACCCGCCGCCGGATGACCCAGGCTTCGAAAGCCTCGGTGGAAGAGGTGCTGTATGTCCCGGCGGCGCTGGCGCTGCACCAGCGGCCGGGCGTGCCGGGCATCCGCAGCACCTTCGGCACCGGCACGGAATTGCTGAACAGCCTGCGGCTCATGTACTCCCGCCTCGCAAGCCATCGCTGCCCGAACGGGCATTACATCCCGCCGACGCTGGCTGTTGCGGCGGGCAAGGAGCTGGTCTGCCCGGAGTGCGGTGCGCATTTCTATGCGCCGTCGGCGGAGGAGCTGGCTTTCAACTCTCAAGGGGCCTGCCAGAAGTGCAGCGGCACAGGCAGCGTCCGGACGGTGGACATCGCGTCGCTGGTGCCGGACGACTCGCTGACCATCGACGGCGGCGCAGTGGCCCCGTGGAACAGCCTGATGTGGTCGCTGATGACAGACGTCTGCCGGGAGATGGGCGTGAGGACGGATGTGCCGTTCCGCGACCTGACCGAACAGGAAAAGGACATCGTCTACCACGGTCCAGCAGAGAAAAAGCATATCTTCTACCACGCCAGGAACTCGAATCAGGCCGGCGAGCTGGACTTTACCTATTACAATGCCGTCTACACTGTAGAAAATGCTCTTGCAAAGGTCAAGGATGACAAGGGCATGAAGCGGGTGGAAAAGTTCCTGCGGGAAGATGTCTGCCCCGAGTGTCACGGCTCACGGCTCTCAGCGGCGGCGCGTGCGCCGAAGCTGCGGGGCATCTCGCTGGACGAAGCCTGCCAGATGACGCTGGAAGCCCTCGTGGAGTGGGTGAAGGGCGTGCCGGGCAGCCTGCCGGAAGAGATGCGCCCGATGGCGGAGAGCATCTGTGAGGCATTCGAAAGTACCGCCAAGCGGCTGATGGACTTAGGTCTGGGTTATCTGACGCTTGACCGCTCGGCCTCGACCCTTTCCACCGGTGAGCGCCAGCGGATGCAGCTGGCCCGGGCCGTCCGCAACCGCACCACCGGCGTGCTCTATGTGCTGGATGAGCCGTCCATCGGCCTGCATCCGTCGAACATCGTGGGCCTGACCGGTGTGATGCACGACCTCGTGGCCGATGGCAACTCGGTCATTCTGGTGGACCACGACACCCAGATCCTGAAAGAGGCCGACTGGGTGATCGAGATGGGGCCGGAAGCGGGAGTCAAGGGTGGACATGTCATTGCCGAAGGGACGATAGCTGATTTGGGGGCAAAGCCGGAGTCCCAGATCGGGCCGTTCCTCTCCGGAAAAGCTGAGACGAAATTGCGCCGGTGTGCCAGGGAAGGAGAAATGTTCGCAGAGGGGGCTATCCATCTCTCTACCGGCAGCATCCACACGGTCAAGCCTTTGGAGCTGGACATTCCCAAGGGGCGGCTCACCGTGGTAACGGGCGTGTCCGGCTCCGGCAAAACGACGATGGTGCTGGAAAGCCTCGTATCGGCGCTGGAAGCAAAGATAAACGGCAGCGCCCTCCCGGCACATATCCGGGAGATCCGCGCCGAGGGCATCGCGCACGTCAAGCTCATCGACGCGACGCCCATCGGCATCAATGTGCGCTCTACCGTGGCGACCTACGCGGGCGTCCACGACGAGCTGCGGAAGCTCTATGCCAAATCTCCGGACGCCAGGCAAAAGGGCTTCAAGGCCAGCGATTTTTCCTACAACACGGGCAGTCTGCGCTGCCCCGGCTGCGACGGCACCGGTGAGGTGAGCCTGGACGTGCAGTTCCTGCCGGATGTGAACATCGTCTGCCCCGACTGCCGGGGTTCCCGCTACGCGCGGGCGGCTTACGGCGTGAAGCTGATGAACAAGGCGGAGCAGGCCGTCTCCCTGCCGGAACTGATGGATATGGACGTCAACTCCGCCCTTGAGTTCTGCGGCGGGATGAAGACAGTGAGCCAGCGCCTGCAGACATTGCAGCAGCTGGGTCTGGGCTACCTGACACTGGGCGAAGAAACGCCCAGCCTCTCCGGCGGCGAGGCCCAGCGCCTCAAGCTGGCCAGCGAGATCGGCCGCACCCAGACCGACTCGGTGTTCGTTTTCGATGAGCCAAGCATCGGCCTCCACCCGCTGGACGTGCAGGTGCTGCTGCGGGTGTTCCAAGCCCTGCTGGACAACGGCGCAACGGTCGTTGTCATTGAACACGACCTTGATGTCATCCGCAACGCGGACTATGTCATCGACATGGGGCCGGGCGGCGGCGAGAGCGGCGGCCGCGTCGTGGCAACAGGCACGCCGGAGGAGATCCAGGGAAACCCGGAGAGTATTACCGGAAGATATTTATAACAAAAAGGGGGCAGGTGCTGCATGACACCTGCCCCCTTCGTCAATATTCTTATTTGCTTTCCGGGACACCGCGCAGTTCGGCACGGATGGCACGGAAGCGCTCGGGAACATCTTCTTCTCGGATATTTTTGACGAGATCCGGAAGCTTTGCGGTTTCGCCTACGGGATAGACCATGATGCACTTCTGATGCTTCGCTGACGATCAAAACAAAAAGTTAATTCTCGGAAGAAATATCCTGACCGAAATATTTCTCGCCCAGCTCCTTGAGGGTGCCGTCAGCGCGCAGCTCGTCGATGGCGCTGTTGAGGGCGTCGAGGAAGGAAGAGTCTTCGCTCTTGACGATAGGGATCGCAACGTGAGAAGCATCTTCGGTCTGGGCGACCAGCTTGAAGTCGGCGTCCGGATGGACGTTCAGGTAGTCGTAGAAGGAGACGTTGGCGTTCAGGGTAGCGTCGATGCGGCCAGCGGTCAGCAGCTGGATGGTCTCTTCCAGCGTGTCGATGCCCTGCACGGTCGCGCCGTAGCTCTCGGCCAGCTCCATGTAGGTGGAAGCGAGGCTGTTGGCCGTGGTCTTGCCGGCAAGGTCATCGAAGCTCTTGATGTCGTCGTTATCCTTGCGAACGGCGAGGGCGGTGTGGATGTAGCCGTAGGGAGTGGTGAAGTCGTAGGTCTTGGCACGCTCTTCGGTGACTTCGACGCCGTTGCAGACGAGGTCGTAGCGGCCAGCATCCAGACCGGCAAACAGGCTGTCCCAGTCGCTCTCGACGTACTCGGGCTCGACGCCCAGCTTCTCGGCAATGGCGCGGGAGACTTCGACGTCGTAGCCCACGAGGGTGTCGCTCTCATCGTGGAAGCTCCAGGGCTGCCATGCGCCTTCCAGCGCGATGACCAGCTTGCCGTTGGACTGGATGGTCTCCAGCTTGTTGGCGGCAGCAGCGGAAGCAGAAGCAGCGGTACTGGAAGCAGTGGAGGCGGAAGTGTTGGAAGAGCAGCCAGCCAGCGAGAGAACACCGGCAGCGGCCATGACGCTCATGAGAGAAATAAAGGTTCTGCGTTTCATAGGTGATGATCCTTTCTTATTCAGTATGGGAAATTTTCTGAAGAAACTCACGGGTCCTTGCCTCTTTGGGATGGGCAAAGAACTCCTGCGAGGGGGCTTCCTCGACCACGACGCCGTTTTCCATGAAGACGGTGCGGGACGAGACGTTGCGGGCAAAGCCCATCTCATGGGTGACGACCAGCATGGTCATGCCCTCCTGTGCCAGCTGCCGCATGACGGCCAGCACCTCGCCGGTCAATTCCGGGTCGAGGGCGCTGGTGGGTTCGTCGAAATAGATGATCTCCGGGCCGGAGGCAAGAGCGCGGGCGATGGCCACGCGCTGCTGCTGACCGCCCGACAGCTGACGGGGGTAGTAGTCGGCACGGTCGGCGAGGCCGACTTTTTCCAGCATCTTCATGCCGACGGCATCGGCCTCCACTTTGGGCGTCCTCCGGGCGACAATGAGGCCCTCGGTGACGTTCTGCAGGGCCGTTTTGTTGCGGAAGAGGTTGTAGTTCTGGAAGACGAAAGCCGTCTTGCGGCGCAGCCGCGCGATGCTGGCGCGATCGGCGTGGGCAAGGTCGAATGTCTCGCCGTCGAAGGTGAGCTTGCCTGCGTCCGCCGTCTCGAGGAAGTTGAGACATCGCAGCAGGGTGGTCTTGCCTGAGCCGGAAGGGCCGAGGATGGCCACGACATCGCCCTTTTCCACCGTCAGATCGACGCCGCGCAGCACGTCCAGGCTGCTGGTCGGCTTGGGGGCGCGGCCAAAGATGCCGGGATGGACGCCGGGCTTTGCGTAAGTATGGAAGGATTTGTGGACGCCGCGTATCTCTAACATTGCCATAACAGCCACACTCCTTTCTTACTGGAAGCCGTGGGCGTTGAGCTGGCGCTCCAGCAGCCCTTGCAGCTTGGTGATGACGGTACAGAAAAGCAGATACACCACAGCCACCTCACAGTAGATGGGCAGGAAGATGTAGGTGCGGGCGGCGACGCGCTGGCCGGCCATGAACAGCTCCGCTACCGTGATGTTGGAGGCCAGAGAGGTGTCCTTTATCATGCCGATGAGGGAGTTGGAGAGGGCAGGCACGGCGGTGCGCAGGGCCTGCGGCAGCACGATGCGGTGCATGATCTGCCACCAGCTCATGCCGACGCAGTAGCCGGCTTCCAGCTGGCCCTGCGGCACACTCTCGAGTGCGCCGCGCATGGTCTCGGCGCAGTATGCACCCTCGTTGAAGGCGAAGGCGATGACTGCCGCCGGGAAAGCGTCCAGCATGATGCCCACGCTGGGCAGGCCGTAAAAGATGATGAAAAGCTGCACCAGCAGCGGCGTGCCGCGGATGACCCAGATGTAGAACCGGGCCAGCTGGCTCAGCACCGGCACCCGGGCGTACTGCACCAGCGCCACGGCCACCGCCAGCACCATCGCCAAGGTGAACGAGATGAGGGTGAGGGGGATGGTCATGGTGAGGCCCGCCGAGAGGATGCGGGGAAGAGCCTCCCAGAGCACGCTGACGGTGCGGTTGGATAAGAGCGTTTCCAGCATGGATACTCCTTTTTCAAAATTTGAATAAACAGACAGGGCAAGTAGGTGGATACATTATATACCTTAAAGCAGGGTCAAAGTCAAGAGGAAAAAATGAAAATCCTACAAAACCTACCAGAATACTATAACATGATTTGGAAATGAACGCAAATGGTTTCGAAAAATTGCATGGTATAGACGAAATGGACGAAAAACAGGTGCTGACTTTGTGCAGAACGGCAGAGTGGTTGACGCGGCAGAAGCTTTCGGGTACAATAGAACTGTATAGACCTGTAAAGGTACAAACAGGCCGCACGCCCCGCCAGACGGGAGCGCGGCGGATACGGAGGACAAACGTGATGAAACGTATTGGTATTCTGGGCGCTGGCACCTGGGGCATGGCCCTTGCACGGATGCTGACTGTGAGCGGGAATGATGTGCTGGTGTGGTCGGCCATCGAGAAGGAGATCGACAGCCTTTCCACCACCCGCAAGCACCCCAACCTGCCGCAGATGAAGATCCCCGACGAGCTGCGGTTCACCAAGAGCATTGAGGAAGTCTGCAAAGACAAGGACATCCTGCTGTTCGCAGTGCCGTCGGTGTTCGTCCGCTCCACGGCGGCAAAGGCCCGGCCCTATGTGGCCGACGGCCAGATCATCGTGGACGTGGCAAAGGGCATCGAGCCTGACACCCTGTACACCATGACCGAGATCCTGGCCGATGAGCTGGGCAAGGAAGGCGGCCCGAAGGGCGTGCGTCTTGTGGCCCTGTCCGGCCCCACACACGCCGAGGAAGTGGCCATCGACCTGCCCACCACCATCGTGTCGGCCAGCAAGGATATGGAGGCCGCTGCCTATGTGCAGGAGGTCTTCACCAACAATGTCATGCGCGTCTACACCAACGAGGACATCAAGGGTGTAGAGCTGAGCGGCGCCATGAAGAACGTCATCGCGCTGGGCGTCGGCATCTCCACCGGCCTCGGCTACGGCGATAATGCCCGCGCTGCCCTCATCACCCGCGGCATCGCCGAGATCGCCCGTCTGGGCGTGGCGATGGGCTGCAATGTCCACACTTTCGCAGGTCTGGCCGGTATCGGCGACCTCATCGTGACCGCCACCAGCATGCACAGCCGCAACAACCGCGCCGGTATCCTCATCGGCAAGGGCGAGACCCCGGAAAATGCCGTCAAGGAAGTCGGCATGGTGGTCGAGGGCATGAACGCCCTGCCCGCTGCGCTGGAACTGGCCGAGCGGTATCAGGTGGAAATGCCCATCGTCCAGACCGTCAACGCCATCGTTAACAAGGGCATGAGTGCGGCAGAGGCTGTCAAGTCCCTGATGGAGCGCGGCCTGAAGAACGAGCTGCCGCAGGGTTACGAAAAATAAACGAAAAGGGGCGGTATCATGCCTTCTACCTACGCACACCGCCGCTTTGGTGCGGATGTTCTGGCTCTGCTGCCGGACGGTCTGCGCGCGACGCTGGAACAGCACCGGGAGCTTTACGACATAGGTCTCCACGGGCCAGACCTGATGTTTTATTACAAGGCCTTGCAGTCGAACCCGGTGAACCGTCTGGGCAATACCATGCACGAGCAGAAGGGCGAGGTGTTTTTCACCCGCGCCCGCACCGTGGTGGAAAATGCGCCGGACAAAGATGCTGCTCTGGCCTATGCGCTGGGCTTTGTCTGCCACTTCGCGCTGGACAGCACCTGTCACCCTTATGTGGAGGCCTATGTCCGGGAGAGCGGTGTGGGCCACTGCGAGATCGAGACGGAGTTTGACAACGCCCTGATGCGGGAAGACGGCCTCGACCCCATAAAGTTCTTCACGGCCAGCCACATCAAACCCAGCCGGGAGCGGGCCGAGGTCATCGCGCCCTTCTACGAAGGCGTCACGGTGGACGAGACGCTGGCGGCGATGAAGGGGATGATAACGGTGCATCATCTTTTGCAGGCGGCGAACCCCGTCAAGCGCTGGGTGGTGCTGACCGGGATGCGCGTCGCGGGCAAGTATGAGTTCATGCACGGCCTTGTGGCGAATCCGCAGCCGAACCCCAAATGCGTCCAGAGCAGCCAGAAGCTCGAAGAGCTGTATAAAACGGCTGTGCCGCTGGCGGTAAGGCTCATCGAAGAGTATGCAGAGAACAAGCCGCTTGGGGCGGAATATCAGCATACGTTTGGGGAGAACTGAGAGGAGCACCGGATGGAAAAGAGCGGTAAATTCCGCCTGACGAGCTTGGAGCGGAACTGGATCCTGTACGACGTGGGCAACTCGGCCTTTGTGCTGATGGTGGCCACCCTTATCCCCATTTTCTTCAATGCGCTGGCGGAAGCCGGGGGCCTGAGCTCGGTGGAGTATCTGGCTTACTGGGGCTATGCCAGCTCGGCTGTGACCGTCATCACGGCCGTTTTGAGCCCCATTTTGGGGACAGTGGCTGATACGAAGGGCTTCAAGAAGCCTATCTTCATACTCTGCGTTTTCGTGGGCATCGTGGGCTGCTGCGCTATGGGTGCGGCGTCGGCGTGGCTGCCGTTTCTGGTCATCTTCGTCATTGCGAAAGTGGGCTTTTCGGGCAGCCTGGTGTTCTACGATTCGATGCTCAGCGACGTGACCACTCCCGAGCGGATGGACGAAGTGTCCAGCCGGGGCTATGCGTGGGGATACATCGGCAGCTGCGTGCCCTTCGTGGTCTGTCTCGGCCTTGTGCTGGGGGCGGGGAGCATCGGCATCAGCCAGATGACGGCGCTGAATCTGGCACTCCTGCTGACGGCAGCGTGGTGGCTGCTCACGACCCTGCCGCTGCTGAAAAGTTATAAACAGCTCCACTATGTGGAGGTGGAAAAACACGCTGTCCGGCAGAGTTTTGCCCGCATTGGCCATACCCTGCGGCATCTGCCGGAGGATAAGCAGGTGTTCTGGTTTTTGCTGGCCTTCTTCTGCTACATCGACGGCGTGTACACCATTATCGACATGGCGACGGCCTACGGCACGGCGCTGGGTCTGGACACCACCGGTCTTTTGCTGGCACTTCTTGTGACCCAGATCGTGGCGTTCCCGTCGGCCCTCATCTTTGGGCGGTTGTCGAACAGGTACCCCTCAGCAAAGCTCATCCCGGTGTGCATCGCGGCCTACGCGGGCATCGCGGTGTTTGCGTTTTTCCTGACCCAGCAGTGGCAGTTCTGGGTGCTGGCCGTCATCGTGGGCATGTTCCAGGGCGGCGTGCAGGCGCTCAGCCGCTCCCACTTTGCAAAGATCATCCCGCCGGAAAAGTCGGGCGAATACTTTGGCCTCTTCGACATCTGCGGCAAGGGCGCGTCCTTCCTTGGCACCATGATCGTCAGCGTGGGAAGCCAGCTCACCGGCAGCGCCAATGTGGGTGTCGGCTCCCTCATCGTGCTGTTCATCGTGGGATTCGTGCTGTTCAGGGTGTCGTGCAAAAAAGAAGTCGTTCCTGAATGAGATAATGGGACATCTGCTGCGTAGCAGCAAATTGGAGAAGCACAAAAATGCGTTTGGCGAAGCGGCTGGCATTTTTGTGCTTCGACTTCTTTGTACAATAAACTCAAATCAAAAAATATAAAGGAGCAAGACCATGAAACAATATCCCGGCTACACCCTCGTCAAGCGCGAGGACTGCCCCGAACAGCACGGGACGCTGACCGTGCTGACCCATGACGTCAGCGGGGCGGCTGTCCTGCTGGTGGAAAACGACGACGACAACAAGGCCTTCGGCATCGGCTTCGGCACCTTCCCCTCCGACGACACCGGCGTGTTCCACATCCTCGAGCACTCGGTGCTGGCAGGCAGCGAGAAGTACCCGGTGAAGTCGCCGTTTTTGCAGCTGCTCAAGAGCAGCATGGCGTCCTTCCTGAACGCCATGACCTTCCCGGACAAGACGGTGTATCCCTTCGCTACCCCCAACGAGACGGACTTCAGGAACCTGATGGACGTCTATCTCAACGCGGTGTTCTGCCCGCTGGCCATGGTGGACAAGGGCGTGTTCGAGCAGGAGGGCTGGCACCGGGACGAAGACGGCACGGTGAGCGGCGTCGTCTACAACGAGATGCAGGGGGCGCTGGCGACGCCGGACGCACAGCTGCAGAACGCTCTGAGCCGGGCAATGTTCCCGGATACGGCTTACGGCTTTGTCTCCGGCGGCGACCCGGCGTCCATTCCGGCGCTGACCTATGAGAAGTATGTGCGGGTCTACCGCCGCCACTACAGCGCCGACAACTGCTGCATCACCCTCTACGGCAAGATGGACATGGCCGAGAAGCTGGCCTTCCTCGACGAGCAGTATCTGAGCCGTATGCCCAAGAGTGCCAGCCGCCCCCGCCTGACGGTGCAGGACGAGCAGGCCGGTGCGAAGCGGAATATCCCGTACTATACCGAGAAGCCGGAGCCGGACGAGGCTCAGTGTGCGCTGGCGTGGTACACCGGTGCGTTCAGCGACCGGGAGCGCCAGCTGGGCGTGGAGATCCTGCTGGACGCCCTGCTGGGGACGAACCAGGCGCCTCTGAAAGCCGCCCTGCTGGAAGAAAAACTGGGTGCGGACATCGACGTGGGCTTCGATGACAGTACGCTGCAGCCGACCTTGGAGCTTGTGCTGCGGGGCGCGACGGAAGAGTCGGCGGGCAAGTTTGCCGTTGCAGTGCGCAAAGCCGTGGACGGCATCCTCGAAAAGGGCATCCCCGAGGAGCTGCTGATGGCAAGCCTCAACTCCACCGAGTTCGCTTCCCTTGAGCGGCCGGGCAGCATCCCGGACGGCGTGCTGGACGCCATCAATGCATCTACCGGATGGCTCCACACCGGCGACCCGGCCCTGCTGCTCCACACGAACGCTCTGTTCGCTTCCCTGCGGGAGAAGCTGGAACAGGGCTGGTTCAATGAGCTGCTGCGGGAGCTGTTCGCGCCTGCGCCGGTGGAGATCATCCAGGTGCCGACCCTGCCCAAGAAAGAGGAAGAGGGGCGCGCCGCCCGCACCGACGGCAAGCTGGTGCTGGACCATCCGCTGACAGCCGCCGACCTCGGCGAGGGCAAAAAGCAGACACCGGGCAGCAAGGAGCTGCTGGCGGGTGCAGAACTGCTGCACCACCCCTCGGCAGGCAATACCTACCTGTACCTTTACTATGATCTGGGCGGCATGGCACCGGAAGATATGTACTGCCTGCATCTGCTCACGGATGTCATGGATGAGCTGGACACCGAAAAGTACACGGCCCAGGAACTGAACACTCTGCGGAACACCTGGCTGGGAAGCAGTGGTGCGTGGATGGACTGCTGGACGGGACGGCAGGAAGGCAGGCCCTGCCACGCAAAGCTTATCGTGGGGATGAGTATGCTGGAACGCAGCCTCGAAAAGGCTGTGGAGCTGGGCAGTGAGTGGCTGTATGAGACAAAGTTCAGCGGCCCGCAGGCCGAAGCTGCTATGGAGCGGGTGGCAAGCCAGCAGAAGCTGCTCATGGAGCAGAAGTTCCTGCGGGAGGGCCACGCCTTCGCCGCCATGCGGGCGGCGGCACATTTCTCGGTGGAATCCGCACTGAGTGAGCGCTGCAACGGCGTGAGCTACTACCACTATATCTGTGAGCTGCTGGAAAAGGCCGACTGGACCGCTCTGGGCAAAAAGATGGAAGAGCTGTGGAAGAGTGTGCTGAAAAAGAACGCCCTGACCATCAGCCTCCACGGTAGCGACGCGGCGCTGGATACCCTGAAAAAGCTTCTGCCGGGCAGTGCCTTCGCGGCAGAAAAGCGCGGCGAGGCAAAGCCCTACACTGAGGAGCTGACAGCCCCGGTGAACGAGGCCTTCATCATCGACGGAGGCGTGAACTACGATGTGCTGGTCTGGCCCATGGAACGGCGGTTGGAGCGGAAGGTGTTGGCCCGGGTGATGAGCTACGAGTATCTGTGGCACAACATCCGCGAGGTGGGCGGCGCGTATGGCACCGGCATGGTGACCCAGAACGACGACACCGAATATCTCTACACCTACCGCGACCCGCACCTGAAAGAAAGCTATGAGACTTTCGCAAAGGGGCCGGCAGAACTGGCAGGCCGCGACTACACTGAGAAGGACATGAACGAGTTCATCGTGGGCGCGGCAGCAAAGCTGGACACCCCGCGCAAGCCCCGGGAAGAGGCTGCGTCTACCGACTGCAAATATTTCTGCGGCATCACCGACGAGATGACTGCCGCCGAGCGCAAGAGCCTGTGCAGTGTGGATGCTGCCGCCCTCAAGGCCGAGGCGGCGGACCTGCCGGCCCGGATGGAGAAGGGCGTGAGGGTGGTCTTCGGCAGCAAGGAGGCTGTGGAGGCCGCAAAGGAGCTGTTTGACCGGGTGGAAACCCTGTAAAAATACGCAGAGAGTCTCCCGGAGACTTTGCGCAGAAAATTGAGTGAAAGATCCCCTGTCTGTGGAAAAGAACACAGGCAGGGGATTTTTGTCACTTTGAAATATTACTTATAGGACAAAATGTACAGTAAAATACAAATCTGAGGGCAAAAAGTATGTACTCCTGCGGCGGAGAAAAGCGTGGTATCCTTTTGCCAGCGACAGAACGAAAGGAAGTGAGAACACAGGATGGGGCAGGAAAAGCAGGTTGCGGCCAAGGGGCTGGAAAGTCTCCGGAAAGCCACCGACACCCTGAGCACTATGCTGGCGCAGGAGGTGAAAGATTTGAACGCCCGCCAGCGCGCGGCCCGCAGAGAGAACAGTACCGACCCCGGCATCATGAAGGGACTGAAAGAAGCGACTGCCGTGCTGAAAGATCTGGCGGGCGTGTCGAAGACCCTGAACGACCAGGGTGTGGACGCAGAAGGGCGGGAATGCGGTGTGGTGCTGCTGCCGCCGGTGGAGGATGTATGACGACAGAAAACAAGAATGCAGGCGTCGTGTGGAGGCCTCAGCCGAGGCAGATGGAATTTATGCAGAGGCCGGAGCCGGAAGCACTTTACGGCGGCGCGGCAGGCGGCGGTAAGAGCGACGCCCTCGTCATCGAGGCGCTGCGGCAGGTACACATTCCGCACTACCGGGCGCTCATCCTCCGCAAGACCTATCCGCAGCTTTCCGACCTCGTGGACAAGAGTCAAAGCTATTACCGCCGGGCCTTTCCGGAGGCGCAGTACAACGCCACGAGCCATGTGTGGGTCTTCCCCAGCGGGGCGAAAATTTACTTCGGCTCGATGCAGTACACCAAGGACCGGACGAACTATCAGGGCAAAGCCTTCGATTTCATCGGGTTCGACGAGCTGACCCACTTCGAGTGGGAGGAGTACAGCTACATGATGAGCCGCAACCGCCCCACCGGCCCCGGCACCCGGGTGTATCTGCGGGCCACCACCAACCCCGGCGGGGTGGGCCACGGCTGGGTGAAGGCGCGGTTCATCATGCCTGCCCCGCCCGGCACCCCCATCGTGGAGGAATACCCGGTGCGGATGCCGGACGGCACCGAAAAGGTGCTGCGGCGGACGCGGGTGTTCATCCCGTCCAGCATATTCGATAACCCAGCCCTTCTGGAAAATGACCCGGACTATCTGGCCAGCCTCGCGGCCATGCCGGAGGCCGAAAAGCAGGCGCTGCTCTACGGCAGCTGGGACAGCTTTTCGGGGCAGGTGTTCACCGAGTGGCGGAATGACCCGAACCACTACGAAGACCAGCGCTGGACCCACGTCATCGCGCCGTTCACCATCCCGAAGCATTGGAAAATCTACCGGGGCTACGATTTCGGCTTTTCGAAGCCGTTCTCGGTGGGGTGGTACGCGGCGGACGAGGAAGGGCGGCTCTACCGCATCAAGGAGCTGTACGGCTGCACCGGACGCCCCAACGAGGGTCTGCGCATCGACCCGGTGGAGCAGGCACGGCGCATCCGGGAGGCCGAGCAGAACGACCCGGTGCTCCGGAGCAGAGTCATTCAGGGCATCGCCGACCCGGCCATCTTCGACGAGAGCCGGGGCGAGAGCATCGCCGCCATGATGGAGCGGGGGCCGAACTTTCTGCACTGGATGCCCGGCGACCACACCCGTCTGGCGGGCAAGATGCAGATGCACTACCGGCTGAATTTTGACGGCGAGGGCAGGCCGATGCTGCAGGTGTTCAATACCTGCAAGCACTTCATCCGCACCATCCCAAACCTCGTGTACGACGAGAGCAATGTGGAGGACATCGACACCCGGCAGGAAGACCACATCTACGATGAGTGCCGCTATGTGCTGATGGAGAATCCCATCTCGCCGCCCCGGCATACATCGGCCCCGCCGGTGCTGAATGACCCGCTGGAGCTACATCGGAAGGCGAAGTTTCTGAGGGTGTAAAGGCTCTCCCTTTGGGAGAGGCTGGGGCGGAGAAAAACGACAGCGCCCTGAAACAGAGGGCAGGAAGGAGAAAAACGAATACTATGGATGAAGCAACAAAACTGCCCATCGGGCCGGAAGAGGTGGCTGAGGCTGCGCAGATCTTGCAGCGGTACAAGGCGGGCAAGGCCGCGCTGGACAAGCGCCTGGTGGACAACGAACTGTGGTTCCGGATGGGACACTGGAAGAACTACCAGAACCCCATGATGGAGGGCAAACCCCAGCCGTCCAGCGGCTGGTTGTTCAACTCCATCGCCAACAAGCATGCCGACGCGATGGACAACTACCCCAGTCCCAACGTCCTGCCCCGTGCCGAGGACGACGAGGCAGCGGCACAGGCGCTTTCCAGCGTGCTGCCCGTGGTGCTGGAACAGGCTGACTATGAGCAGGTGTACAGCGACACCTGGTGGCGCAAGCTCAAGCAGGGAACCGGAGTCAAAGGCGTGTTCTGGGATCCGGAGCAGCGGGGCGGTGTAGGCGAGATCGCCATCCGGCCCATGAACCTGCTGATGCTCTACTGGGAGCCGGGCGTGGACGATATTCAGGAGTCGCCCCACTTTTTCTCGCTGAGTCTGGCCGACACGGCTCAGCTGGAAAGCCGCTGGCCCCAGCTGGCCGGACACACTGCCAGCGTGCTGGACGTGCCGCATTACATCCACGACGGCGGCCTTGATACCAGCGACAAGAGCGTCGTGGTGGACTGGTACTACAAAAAGCTTTCCCCCGAGGGCAGGAGCGTCCTGCACTACTGCAAGTTCTGCAATGGCGTGGTGCTCTACGCCAGCGAGAACGACCCGGCGATGGCCGAAAGAGGCTTCTACGACCACGGCAAGTATCCTTTCGTGTTCGATGCGCTGTTCATGGAGGAGGACAGCCCGGCGGGCTTCGGGTACATCGACGTAATGAAGGAGTGCCAGACCGCCATCGACAAGATGAACCACGCCATGGACGAGAACGTCCTGCTCTCGTCCCGCCAGCGGTATGTGCTGAGCGACACGGCGGGCGTCAATGAGGAAGAGCTGACCGACCTGTCGCGGGACATCATCCATGTGGTGGGGCGGCTGAACGACGACAGCTTCCGGCCGTTGCAGACGGCGGGCCTGCAGGGCAACAGTCTGAGCTACCGCAACAGCCGCATCGAGGAGCTGAAGGAGATCAGCGGAAACCGCGACATGACCCAGGGCGGCACCGCAGGCGGCGTGACGGCAGCTTCGGCCATCGCGGCCTTGCAGGAGGCGGGTTCGAAGCTCAGCCGGGATATGCTCAAGAGCGCTTACAGGGCATTTGCCAAAGAGTGCTGCCTTATCATCGAGCTGATGAGGCAGTTCTACGACGAGGAGCGCATCTTCCGCATCACCGGCAAGAGCGGCGAGAGCGAGTTCGTCCGCTTTTCGGGCCAGGTGCTCCGCGCCCAGCCTGCAAGAGTCGTGGGCGGCGTGGAGCTGGGCAGTCATGAGCCGGTGTTCGACATCGTGGTGAGCGCGGAGAAAAAGTCCACCTTCTCCCGCCTCTCCCAGAACGAGACGGCCAAGGAGTGCTATCAGCTGGGCTTTTTCGCCCCGGCCAACGCCGACGCCGCGCTGGCGGCGCTGGAAATGATGGACTTTGAGGGCATCGAAAAGGTTCGCCAGCGGGTGCGCCAGAACGGCACCCTCGCCCAGCAGCTGGCGCAGATGCAGGCCAAGATGACTCAGCTGACGGGTCTGCTGGAAGTGCAGAAAAAGTCCGAAGCCCCCAAGCTCAGCGGCCCGGCACAGGAGCTGAGCACCGCGGCGATGGCGAGGGCGATGAAGACGCAGAAAGGAGAAATGAGATGATAAAAGTAAACTACACCGAGTTGGACGGCCCGGCAGGCCCCACCTGCCGGCTGGAAGCCTCGGGCCACGCGGGCTATGCCCCCGCCGGGCAGGACATCGTGTGTGCGGGGGCCAGCACCCTGATGCAGACCCTCTGCGCCCTGCTGGCGGGCGAGGAAGGCACCAAGAGCGGCGTGTGGGACGAGCCGGACGGCCCGCGTCTGGCCGTGACGGCGGCAGCACCCCAGAAGCCGTGGGTGGAGGGGGCATTTGAGTTCGCCAAAGCGGGCTTTGCTCTGCTGGCAGAACGCTACCCGGACAATGTCCGCTTCGCCGATTTGAGCGGACGGGGAGAACAGTCGATGGTGGATCTGCAGCTCTTTGCCTCGGAGGGCGGCGATGCCGCCGCCCCCTCCGCTCCTGCCCTCAGCCATGCACAGGCTCAGCAGGCCATCGCCTCCGGGACTATGAAGGCTGATGAGGGCCGGGAAGCTTCGGATGTGCCGACATCGGCGGCAGTGCAGGAGCCGGAAGAGCGTCCTGAACCGCCCGAACGCCCTGCGCCGCTTCCGCTCCCGCCGGTGAGAGCAGGCGAGGACCCTGTCCGCGCCCTCCACGCCCGCTGGGCGGCGGAAGAGGCGATGCTTCGCCGGGATATGCCGGATTTTTCGCTCAAGCAGGAGCTGGCGAACCCCGAGATGCGCCGCCTGATGGAGCTGCCCGGGATGCGGATGGGGGACGCCTACCGTCTGGCCCACTACAACGACGCTCTGCGTCAGACCGCCCAGACCGTGGAGCAGGGCGTTGTGGAGCGTATCCGCCAGCGTTCGGCCCGCCCGGCGGAAAACGGTACCAGCCCCGGCGGTGCGGCCATCACCCGGGCCGATGTGGCCAGCATGACCCGCGCCCAGCGTGAGGCACTGGAACGCCGTGCGATGCACGGGGTGAAGATCAGTTTTTAACCTCTCACCGCGTCGGTCTGACTTCGTCAGCGCCTCGCGGAGCTCCCCTAGTAGGGGAGCCAAGAATCGATGAATAACAGAAAGGACAAATGACATGAAAAGCTACAACCTGAAGATGAACCTCCAGCTCTTTGCCGACCCTTCTGCCAGCCTGCAGAACACCACCGGCACCATGACCAACGAGATGAAGACCTTCTACGAGAAGCGCCTTATCGACCAGGCAGAGCCCCGTCTGGTGCATGACCAGTTCGCGGACTACTATCCCGTACCTCAGAATGGCGGCAAGACCATTGAGTTCCGCAAGTACGACAGCCTGCCCAAGGCCGATACCCCGCTGACCGAGGGCGTGACTCCCAACGGCCAGATCCTGAACGTGACCACCATCACCAGCGACCTGCACCAGTACGGCGGCTGGACTCCGCTCACCGATGTGCTGCAGATGACTGCCATCGACAACAATGTGGTACAGGCCACCCGCGTTCTGGCAAGCCAGGCGGGCCGCACCATGGACAGCATTACCCGCGATGTGCTGGCCGGCGGCACCAACGTCATCTATGCGCCGAAGCTTTCCGCAGACGGCACCGAGACTGCCGTCACCAGCCGCAAGGCGCTGGACAAGAGCTGCACCCTGACCCCGAAGTTGTTCTTCCAGGCGGCGGCACAGCTGGGCGCGATGAACGCTGACCCCATCGGCGACAGCTACATCGCCATCATCCACCCCTACGCCGCCTACGACCTCAAGACCTGCAAGGAGTTCATCGAGGCCCACAAGTACGCCGACCCCGACACCATGTACCGCGGCGAGATCGGCAAGCTGGGCAACATCCGCTTCATCGAGACCAGCGAGGCAAAGATCTGGAAGGACGCTACCTGTCCGGAGGGTCTGGCCGTCTTCGGCACCCTCGTGCTGGGCGCCCACGCCTACGGCGTCACTGAGCTGGAAGGCGGCGGCCTGGAGCACATCGTCAAGCAGCTGGGCTACGGCGACGATCCGCTGAACCAGCGTGCCTCTGTGGGCTGGAAGGGTATGCGCGCCGCCGAGCGTCTGGTGGAGCAGTACATGGTGCGCATCGAGAGCGTGTCCAGCTATTCCACCACTGCGGCGGCAAACTGAGCAGAAAGGAGAAGCTATGGCAGAAAAGAAGAATGTCCGCATCCGGTTGTTCAAAGACAACAGCCGGTACAAGGGCGATCTGTTCGTGAGCGTCAACGGCGTGAACTACAAGATCCGCCGGGGCGTGGAGGTGGAAGTGCCGCCTGAGGTGGCCGAGGTGCTGGAACACAGCCAGCAGCAGGACGAGCACACTGCCGCCCGCATCGCTGCGGCAGAGACTGCGGCCCAGTAAAATAAGACAACGCGGCCCGGCAGAAACGGCGGAGAAGGCCGCTTCTGCCGGGCCTTTTTGGAAAAAGCGAAAGGAGGCTTTTTATGACGGTAGGAGAAGCGATGGAGCGAGCCGAAGAGCTGCGCCCGGGCAGCCGTGTCGCGGCCCGCACCCGGCAGCGCTGGCTGTGCGAGGTGGACGGGATGCTGCGGGAGAAATTTTTCCGGCCCAGCAGCGCCGACAGCCGGGAGGGCGTGGGCGCGGACATTGCGTGGGACAACGGTCTGCGGGATGACGACGTGCTGCTGGTGCCGCCGCCCTTCGACAGCCTGTACCCGCACTATCTGTGCGCCATGACGGACGCCGCGCTGGGCGAGAACGACCGGTACGCCGGTGAGCAGGCTCAGTACAACAGCATCTTAGCCGAACTGGCCGCGTGGCTGCGGCGGAAGAATCTGCCCACCCGGGGCTGCAGCTGGCGTTGGTAAGGAGGGAGAAAGATGATACTTTCGAACCGGAACGGCCTGAAAAACACCCGGAACATGCTGCGGGTGTTCGGCGGGCTGAACGAGACGTACAGCTGCACCGAGGCAGAGTACAGCGCGGGCATCAACTTTTCGGCCCGGAATTTCCCGGCCCTGAGCACCCGTCTGCCCCGGCGGAAGCTGCGGGAGGAAGCAGACCTGAACGGGATGTATCACCTGAACGGCCTGTTGACCGTCTGCAGCAGAGACCTCGTCTACACGCCGGACGACACTGATGAGATGGAAGTGACCCTGAAAGACGCCGTGGAGAACGGCAGGAAAACGCTGGTGGGCATCGGAACGAAGATCCTGATCTTCCCGGACAAGCTGGCTTTCGACACTGCCAGCCGGAAGGTGAGCGCTCTGGGCGCGGTGTGGTCGGGCAAAAACACCAGCGTAGAGTTTGCACCCTGTGACGCGGAGGGCAAGGTCTACGAGGTGAGTGGCTGCGGCCCTGCTGAACCCGACAAGCCGACGGACGGCCAGCTTTTCCTGCGGGTGGAAGACCCGGAAAAGCCATGGAGCAGCGAGAGCACGCTGGAAGTATATAGTGAGGCGTCCGGCAACTGGTCGGCGGTGGTGCTGGACTACTGCCGCATCTCGGCAAAGGGGGTAGGAACAGACTTTGCGGCAGAGGACACCGTGACCCTCACCGGCTCTGCAGCAGAACAGGCCGGGCAGTGGAACGAGCTGGACGGCGACCGTATCGTCTACGACGCCGGCGCAGATGCTCTGCGCGTCAAGGCCGACCCCGGCGGCGAGTGGTTCTATGGCCGTCTGACCCGCACCGGCGCAGCGGTAAGATGGGTGAGTCTGGACGGCAGCGTCAGCCGGGAGTTCGTCTCGGCAGAGGTGGTGGAGCTGGAACGCCGGGTGCCGGACATGGACTACCTGACCGAGTGCGACAACCGGGTGTGGGGATGCTCCAACAAGGAGAACGTCATCTACGCCTGCAAGCTGGGCGACCCCACCAACTGGTTCTCCTACCGGGGCATTGCCGCCGACAGTTATGCCGTGACCGTGGGCAGCGACGGGGCATTTACCGGCGCGGCTACCTGTATGGGATACGCGCTTTTCTTCAAGGAAAACACCCTTCACAAGCTTTACGGCTCCAAGCCCTCGGATTTCCAGCTCAGCAGCCTGCGCTGCCGGGGCGTGGCAAAGGGCGCTGCCCGGAGCCTCTGCGTCATCAACGAGACGCTTTATTATCTCTCGCCCGACGGCGTGATGGCCTGGGACGGCAGCATCCCCACCAAAGTCTCGACGGCCCTCGACCCGGCCCGGCTGCGGAACGTGAAGTCGGCGCTGGGCGGCGCGCTGGACGGGCGGTATTATCTGCACCTCGTGCGGGGCAGCGGCGAAGCCCAGGCCGTGCGGCTGCTGGTCTACGACACCGAACGGGGGCTCTGGCAGGAGGAAGATGTCTGCTCCTACGAGATGGCCGGAAGCGGCGGGCAGCTCTATCTCTGGGACGGAAAGGCCATCTGGGCCGCAGATGCAGACCGGGAGGAGAACTGGCAGCAGGCGGGCGGCATCGAGGACGGCGTGAGCTTCGAACTCGTCAGCGGGAATATCGGGCTGGACAGCCCGGAAGAGCTGTATCTCTCCCGGCTGACGCTCCGGCTCGAGGCCGAGGTGAAGAGCCGCATCGAGGTGGCTGTGAGTTACGACAGCGGAGCGTGGGAGACACTGGCCCAGCTGACCGCCGACGGGCGGCGCTGCTTCGATGTTCCGTTTGTGCCGAGGCGGTGCGGGAGCCTGCGGTTCCGGCTGAAGGGCAGAGGTCAGCTCACCCTGCGCAGCCTGACCCGGACGAGCGCCGCCGCGAAGGGCGGCATTCTGGCACAGGAGGTGAACTGAACATGGCAAGTGTCACGGGACTTTCGAAGATTGGACTGCCCCATCTGAGCGAGAACATGGATGCGGAGGATGCCCGCGCCATCCGTAACTACTTATACCAGATGCAGGAGCAATTACAATATGTGCTCTGCAATCTGGACGTGGAAAATATGTCGGAGCCGCTGCGCGCCCGGCTGAACAGCATCCAGTGAGAAAGGAGAATTTATGAGCACCGAGAAAAAGAAAGAACAGCAGCTGCTGGAAGATGTGACTGCCCAGCCTGCAGTCCAGTCCTCCTACAGCACGGCGGGACTGAACAGCCGCAAAGAGGTGGAGAATGCACTGGCAAATACGGAGTACGTCCCTGGTCAGAGCGTCACCAACGCAGCAGCGGACCTGAAAAACTGGCAGCAGAACCGTCCGGGCAAGTATGAGAGCACCTATCAGGGCCGCATCGAAGACCTCATCGGTCAGCTGCTGGAGCGGAACAGCTTCCAGTACAGCTATGCACAGGACCCGCTCTACCGCCAGTATGCCCAGCAGTACACCCAGAACGCCCGCAACGCCAGCGCGGACGCCGCCGCACAGGCTGCGGCCCTCACCGGCGGCTACGGCTCCAGCTATGCGGCCAGTGTGGCCCAGCAGGCGTACCAGCAGCAGATAGGCGCGCTGAACGACGCCCTGCCGTCCCTCTACCGGCTGGCGTTGGACACCTATAACAGTGAGGGCGACGATGTCGTGACCCGAATCGACCAGCTCAACACGCAGGAGAAGAACGCACAGGCGCAGTATAATGCGGAGCTGTCAGACTATTACAGTCAGCTCGACCGGAAGGGCAACGCCTACAATGCTGCCTACGAGCAGGACTATGGCCGCTATCAGGACTATCTGGGCCGGCTGGACACCCTGTACGGCTACTATTCCAATCAGGAGCAGCAGGCCATCGCCAAGCGCCAGCAGACGTTCAATAATGTGCTGAGCATTCTGGGCATTATCGGCGACGCGGTGCAGCTGGCCATCACCGGAACCACCGGCATCGGCTCGCTGGTGGGTACGCTGGCCAACACCGGGTATAATATGTATGCCAAAGACCGCGCCTACGCGGCCGAGCGTGCTGACGCTGCGTGGGACCAGCAGATGCAGGAGACCCAGCGGCAGGACAGCCTTGCCCAGCAGAAGTACAAGAACGAGCAGGCGGAGCGGCAGTATCAGGACACCCTGCGCCAGCAGGAGTTCAACAACAATGTGACCAGCGAAAAGCTGAATATCGCCAAGGGCGAATGGGCGCTCAAGCAGTCCAAGGCAGCCCAGAGCGCCCAGCAGGCTGCGGCAAACGCCGGGGCAAAGAGTGCGGGCAGTTCGGGAGGCTCAGGCAGCGGGTCAGTGCTGTCGTCCGGAGGCAGTACCATCGTACCTTACAGCGCCGCCCGTCTCTACCGGCAGGGCAGGAGCGATACGGCCATCCGCAGCGAACTGCTGAAGGAGGGCTACTCCAACGATGAGATCAATAATATCCTGAAGCAGCTGGGAAGCTGAGAAAGAAAAACGCCAGAGTGCAGAGTACCTTTCGGTGCTCTGCGCTCTGGCGTTTCACGCTATTTATTTGTTCGAGTCCCGCTGGACATCCCCATAATAGAAAAAGACCCGCAAGCATATGCTTGCGGGTCTTTTTAGTGGGGTGCCCAGTGGGACTCGAACCCACGGTCTCCAGATCCACAATCTGGCGCGTTAACCGACTACGCTATGGGCACCACATCAATGCGCCCGAAGGGACTCGAACCCCCGGCCCACTGCTTAGAAGGCAGTTGCTCTATCCACCTGAGCTACGGGCGCACGTTGTTATCCCATTGGGTTCTGATATGGTTCGCAGCTGTGAGTCGAAGCACGCTGCGAGAAGTATAATACCATAGCCCCAGGGTTCTGTCAAGAGAAATTTGAAACTTTTTTGCGCTTTTTGCAAAAGGCTTCTCACAGCAGCCACATTCCCACAAAGCCGAACGTAAGCCCGAAGGCTGCGCCTGTCAGCACATCCCGGACGAAGTGCGCCCCAGAAAGCACCCGCAGCAGACAGATGAGGGCGGCGATGGTCAGCATCACGACGCCGACGGCAGGGTAGAAGTAGAGCCACACCATCCCGAGGACGGCGGCACTGAGTGCGTGGCGGGAAGGGCAGGAATTGCCGTGGGTCTCCTTAGATACCAGCGGCACGAAGCCCGGCTGCTCATAAGGGCGGGGAAAGTTGAGCCTCGCCCGCAGGATGGTTCCCAGCCAGAACGCCAGACCCGGAACGAGAATGGCCCGGGCAATGACCTGCATAAAATCAAGAGCGCCGCCGCCCCGTCCGATGGTGAGCATCGTGAACCACCGGAGGTTGAGCAGCACCAGAAGCACCGGATAGCAGACGAAGGGCACGAGGGGGAGCCAGCGGTTGAGCAGGATGATGCCCTCTCGCAGGGCGGGATGTCCTTCGAGCCAGTCTGTCAGTCGTTTATATCGTTCCGGTGTCATGCTGTTCCCTCCCTGAGAGATTCATTCAAAACAGGTGTTGAGGTAGTTTTCCACATCGAAAGGCTCCGGCGTGGAGTCCTTGCGCAGGTAGAGGGGATGGTGGGGGTGGCCCTTTTTGCTGCGGGGACCGAAGGTCACCCAGGGGATGTTCTTTTCCCGCGTCAGGGCAACCATCTCCCGCATCAGGCCGGGCAGATAGTCCCGCTTTTCAATAAGAGTACCCCATGCGGCCCACATGGTGGGCTCGGTCTGGGCCAGCACGGCCTGCAGCCAGCGGAGATTTTCGTCGCAGAGGGTGCGGTCAGGCGTTTTGTCCATGTCGTTGGGGTTGGTGGCCCGCTGGGGGTAGACGTTGAACATGATCCAGCTGTCGAAGCCGTTGGCGTTGGCCAGACGCTCGACGCTCTTCAGAGTGGGGTCCAGCGCACCGGGCTGGGCGGTGCTGGGGTTGATGCCGATGCACACCAGCGGGCGGCGGCCCACCCGCCCCAGCACATAGCGGTAGGGCTGGTAGGTGTGGGGCTCGTAGTACCACAGACCACCGGGATATTCGTCGGCTTCCAGCCGGGGAAGAGTTTCACAAAGCATAGCTTACCTCACAAGAAACGTGTGTTTCTTTTATCGTACCTTAAAATTTGTGCGAAAGCAACACCTTGCGGCGAGAAAGTCTCCCATAATTTCGATTTTCATGCTATACTATCACGTAGAGGAAAGTATCCCTCTTCGCTTGCTGAAAAAGCAGAAGGAGTTTTGTTTATGATAGAAGATTACCGCAGCGCCCAGCGTGCGGGCCAGCGTGCCTATCGGGCCAATGTGGCCCGGGGGCAGTCGCCCTATCTCGCGGTGCTGGACGACATCCTCACCGATGTGGACATCGTGGCGCAGGAGCCTCTGGGGCTGGTGGACATCCCGGCCGAGAGCATCGTGGGTACCAAGACCGCCGGACGCCACACCGCCTTTGCCTCCAATTTCATGCCTCTTCTCGACGACGACACCGAGTTTGCAGCCAAGTGGTCGAACCTCTGTGACGCCCATCTGGAAGAGGGCATCCACACCCCTATTATTGCCTTCGAATACCTGAACAAATTCTATGTGCAGGAGGGCAATAAGCGTGTCTCCGTCCTCAAATACTATGAGGCCGTGAAAATTCCCGGCACTGTCACCCGGCTCATCCCGGCAAAGAACGACACACTGGAAAATAAGCTCTATTACGAGTTCCTTGATTTTTACAAGCTTTCCCGCATCAACTACATCAGCTTCTCCCGGCTGGGGGGCTATGCAAAGCTGCAGACGCTGGCCTGCAAGGCCACGGGCGAGGCGTGGACGGACGACGACCGGCTGAATTTCTCGTCCCTCTACACCATGTTCAGCCAGCAGTTCTATGCGCTGGGCGGCGGCTCACTGGGCCTGACGCCGGGCGATGCGCTTTTGGTGTACCTGTCGGTGTACCGTTATGCCGATGCCTGCGAGTCCACCCCGACCGAGGTGCGGGAGAATCTGGCCCGCCTCTGGGACGAGGTGAAAATTCTGGCAGAGCCCCACGCTGTGGAACTGCTGCTGGAGCCGAAGCGCAGTTCTGAACCGCTGCTGAGCAAGCTGAACATTTTCAGCTCCCGCCCCAGCGAGCTGCGGGTGGTGTTCCTCCACGAGCACAACGCCCGGACCAGCGCATGGGTGCGCGGACAGGACAAGGGCCGCGCCGCGCTGGTGAAAGCTTTCCCGGATAAGCTCTATGTCAGCTGCCGGGAGAACGTCAACCCCGAGGTGGATGCAGAGCAGGTGCTGGAAGAGGTGGCCCATGACCATGCGGACATCGTCTTCACCACCAGCGCCCGGATGCACACCGCCTGCCTGAAGGTCGCGGCCCAGCACCCCAAGACCCGTTTCTTGAACTGTTCCCTCAATGCGCCTCATCCGCTGGTGCGCACCTACTACCCCCGCACCTATGAGGTGACCTATCTGCTGGGAATGCTGGCGGGCATCGTCTCCCACAGCGACAAGGTGGGCTATGCGGCTGCAAACCCGGTGTACGGTGTGCCTGCGGCCATCAATGCCTTTGCTCAGGGCGTGCGTGCCGTCCGGCCCGACAGCCGGGTGGTGCTGCGCTGGGCCTGTCTGTGCGATGCGGCACACCCGCAGGATTTCTCTGACAGGAAAGACATCGAAGTCTTCTACAGTCAGGACTTCCGGGAGCCGGAAGGCACCTACCGCGATTACGGCCTCTGCCGCCGCCTGCCCGACGGCGTTCTGCAGCCGCTGGGCCTGCCGGAGTGGCGGTGGGACGTGTTCTTCACCGAGATCGTCCGCTCCGTGTTTGCCGGAACATGGGACAGCGCCCCCGGCGGCAGGGCGATCAACTACTGGTGGGGCCTCAAGAGCGGTGCCGAGCGGGTGGAATACCCCACCCGGCTGAACGACGGAACCATGCAGCTGCTCAAGATGGCAGAGCGCCAGCTCTGCGATGGGGAGATACAGGTTTTCCCGACCGAGAGCTACAGTCAGGGCCATGCCCTTCACCATGCGGCTTCCGGCATCTATACGCCCAAGGAACTGATGGAGATGGACTGGCTGGAAGAGTGCGTGGAGGGCGAACTGCCCAGCTACGACGAACTGGACGCCAAGACCCGCAGCCTTTTGAACATCAATGGTCTGGACAACGTAAAGGGAACGCCGCAGTAACAGGCAAAGACCCAAGGATAGAAAAGAATGGAGCAAAAGCATCGTGAAAATACTTGCGATTTCGGATGTGCCGTCCAAACTGCTCTGGGACGAGAGCGTCCGCAAGCGGCTGGAAGGCATCGACCTTATCCTCTCCTGCGGTGATCTGCCGAAAAAATATCTCGAATACCTCACAAACTTCACCACCGTCCCCATCCTGTACGTCCACGGCAACCACGACGGCAGTTACAAGGAGTCAGAACCGGGTGGCTGCATCTGTGTGGACGATGCGGTCTATGTCTGGAAGGGGCTGCGCATCATGGGTCTGGGCGGGTGCAATCGGTACAACAGGGACGATACCTTCCAGTACACTGAGGCTGAAATGCGGCGGCGCGCCCGGAAGCTCTGGCTCGCGGCCCGGCGGGCGGGCGGCATCGACATCCTGCTGACCCATGCCCCGGCATCCGGCCTCAACGACGGCACCGACAAGGCCCACAAGGGATTTCAGGTGTTCAACGATCTGATGGACCAGTATCAGCCTAAGTGGTTCATCCACGGGCATATGCACCTGAATTATGGAGCAAACCTGCCCCGTGTCTGCACCCGGGGCGGCACGACGGTCATCAACGCCACCGAGCGGTACGAGTTTGAGATACCCGACCCCGTTCAGGTGCCGAAGCGGAAGCTGTTCGGTTGGGGATAAAAATCAAAGAAAAAGGAGAACGACAATGGAGATAGAACGCGCCTTGCAGCAGCTGGAATTGCTGCAAAAGAAGCTGTACGCCTACCACTGTGCGGACAGCTCCCTTTATCTGGACGCCGTGACCACCGCGCCCAGCGATACCTCCGAGGGTCGGGGCGTGGCCATGAGCATTCTGGCGGGAGAAAGCCAGAAGCTGATGACCTGCCCCGAGACGAAAGCGCTGCTGGATGAGCTGAGCGCCCGGGCCAGGGAGCTGGACCTCGTCCACCGCCGCGAAGTGGAGGAGCTGCGCCGCAGCTGTGAGCAGCTGACCCGCATCCCGGCTGACGAATATATGGCCTACAAAGAGCTGTGCAACCGGGCGGACGACGTCTGGCACAAGGCCAAGGCACAGGACGATTTTGCATTGTTCTGCCCCGTTTTGCAGGAGCTTGTAGACTACAATCGCCGCTTTGCCGGTTATTATGACGCCTCGAAAGCGCCCTATGACGCTCTGCTGAACGAGTACGAGCGCGGCGTGGATAGGAAGATGCTGGACAGCTTCTTTGCGACGCTGCGGGAGGGGCTGGTGCCGCTCATCCACAAAATCGGCGATAAGCCGCAGATCGACGACAGCTTCCTGCATCAGGAATACCCGGCAGCACGGCAGAAGGTCTTTGCCGACTATCTGATGGAAGTGATGGGCCTCGACCGCAGCCATTGTGGTCTGGGTGAGACGGAGCACCCCTTCACGCTGGAATTCAACAATAAGGATGTCCGCATCACCACCAACTACGACGAGCACAATGTGGCATCCTCGATGTACTCTGTCCTCCACGAGGGCGGCCATGCTCTGTATGAACTGGGCATCCGGGATGACCTGCAGTACACCTGTCTTGCGGGCGGCGTCTCAATGGGCGTCCACGAGAGCCAGTCCCGTTTCTATGAGAACCTTATTGGCCGGTCGCGGCCCTTCGTGGAAGCTATCTATCCCAAGGTGCAGGAGTTCTTTCCCCAGCAGCTGGGCGGCGTGAGCGCAGAGCAGTTCTACCGCGCTGTCAATAAGGCTCAGCCCAGTCTCATCCGCACCGAGGCCGACGAGCTGACCTACTGCCTCCACGTCATGGTACGGTATGAGATCGAAAAGCAGCTCATCGGCGGCACGCTGGAAGCAAAAGATGTGCCGGCTGTCTGGGCGAAACTTTATAAGGAATATCTGGGCATCGAGGTGCCGAATGACCGGGATGGCTGTTTACAGGACAGCCACTGGTCGGGCGGTGCGTTCGGCTACTTCCCGTCTTACGCGCTGGGCAGTGCCTACGGCGCTCAGATGCTCCGCCGGATGGAGCAGGACGTGGACGTCTGGGGTGCAGCGGCAAAGGGAGACCTCACACCCATCACGGCGTGGCTGCGGGAAAAAGTCCACCAGTACGGCGGGCTGATGGAGCCTGCCGACGTAGTGAAGAACGCCTGCGGCGATTTCAGTGCTGAGGATTATATCCAGTACCTTACCCGAAAGTACACCGGGCTGTACGGCTTATAAAAAAGCAAAGGCGTCTGCACAAATGACTGTGCAGACGCCTTTGTTCGTGTTGAGGAACATCACAGCTCCAGCTTGCCGGAGACTTTGTTGATGACATAGTAGGCCATACCCTCTTCAGGCTTGACGTAGACCTTGCAGGACTGGACGCCCACCTTATGAGTGGCGCGGTAGTCGGCCTTGGCGCGCTCGATGACATCGGTGATGTTGTACTGATTGGTGCCGAACTCGACATAAACCTCCGGGGAGAGCGGGGGACGACCGCGCCGCTGTGCAGCACCAGAAGATTTGCGCTTCTTCGGCTCTGCCGCAGGAGCCTCAGGAGCAGCGACAGCTGCGGGGGCAGCAGACTTTTTCTCAGACATAGCTTATACCTTCTTTCCTGTATTCCACTGCAAATTGGAAACGTGGATGATTTCCGGGCCGGAAGCTGTATTACCGGTCAGTCCGACCGCTTTCTGTTCGTGCCAACGATTTGGAGCACTATACTTATATAATAGTTATTTCTTTGACGTTTGTAAAGTATTTTTTGGAAAAATCATCCCCATATTTCTGCGCCCGGAACGCTAAATTCTGACAAAAAGGGGGAAGAATGCCCTATAAAAAAGAAACTGTCCGGATTTGTGTGCGGCACAGCGGAGAGAAAAGAAATGCGGCGCGCGGGGAAAAGCAGGAATTTCCGGGGAATTTACCCGGCACAGCAGTCCTCGGCCCGCTTCACGACGGGGGCGAGAAGTTCCTCGTCCCAGTCTTCGGCGAGGACAAAAAGGGCCTGATCAATGACCTCCTGTGCGCAAGCGTCCGGGCGGCCCTGTGCCAGCCGGAATACTGCTGCCAGCAGCCGCAGTTTGAGGGCGCGGATGTCCTCCGGCGCGGCCCAGAGCCGGGCGAGGTCGTAGTTGTCGGTGTTGCCGCAGCGCATGGTGCAGGTGGCGCAGTTGGGGGCGACGCGGTGCTTTTCCGTCTCGACGATGCTGTACATCCGGCGCAGCGCGTCTTCGGCAGCGTCCGGGTCTGCAGCCAGCCGGAGACCGGAGGCCAGCACACGGTCGGTGTCCTCGGTCTTCGGCTCGTTGACGGTGGAGCGGGCCAGCCCCACCAGCGCCCCTAACAGCGCGTCGCGCTGGCGCTGGGCGTCGGTAACGGGGGCAGAAAGAAAATGATTCATAGAGAGTACTCCTTTGGGTACGATGTTGTCTCTCTCAGTATACACGCCCGCGACCAAAAAGGGGAGAGGAAATTTGCAGAAATTTGATGAGTTGTGAGCTGCATCTTGATTTTGGGAGAAAAATCCGCTATAATAACTATGTTGTCTGTAAAATAGAATACGCCGGTGTGTCGGAATGGCAGACGAGGGGGACTCAAAATCCGCTTCGTGATTTTTCTTGTCTGTGCAAGAAATTCACGATTGTGCGTTGAATTTTGAAAGTTTGTCGAAGCAGAATTTCTTACATCCCTCCTGAACATCCCTCCAATCTTCAGAAACCGGTACTAATGTCCCAAAATTGAATATAAGCCGATGTGGCGGAATGGCAGACGCAAACGACTCAAAATCGTTCGGGAAACCATGTGGGTTCGAGTCCCACCATCGGCACTCCATCATAAAACAGCTTAGAATCGAAAGATTTTTGGCTGTTTTTCTTTTTCTGCTCAGTTTCTTATACTTTGGTGTTTTCTGGGAAGATACTGACGATTGCATTCGCCGAGGACACCTTACTGGAGAAATCCAGATGTGTATAAATGTTGCTTGTTGTGCTGATGTCACTGTGACCAAGCCACTCCTGAATTTCCTTCAGGCTCACCCCGTTGGCATAAAGCAGACTGGCGCAGCTATGGCGCAGGTCGTGGAAACGGATACGCTTCATCTGGTGTGCTACCAGAAAATCCGGGAAATGCTGGCTCAGGAAATCGGGCCTAATCCGCTTTCCCATCGGGTCTACATAGATATAGTCAAGATAATCGGTGCAATAGCTTTTGCCGCAGACCTTCCGATTCTGCTCCTGCTCCTTTTTCATTTTATTGAGCATCTGCTCACAGGCAGGGATTAGGGGAAGTGTCCGGCAGCTCGACTTTGTTTTTGTCTTATCTCGTGCGATTTCCGTTACCGTTCCGTTGACCTTTGCGGTCACAACCGTATGCTGAATGCTGATTTTCTTGTTCTCGAAGTCAATGGCATCCCATTTCAAACCAACAATTTCACTGCGCCGCAGCCCGTAGAATGCAGCCATGATGACGCCAAACTCCGAAGGGTCACCTTGAATCACCTTGAAAAGTTGCTCCAGTTCTTCACCGCTGTAAATCTCCGACTTGAACTTTTCCTTACGAGGACGTTCAACGCGATCTGCCGGGTTGGAACGGATCATGCCGATTTGAAAAGCATACTGTAAGCATTTGCGGATGTTGGCGTGATAGTGAATGACGGTGTTTGCCGTAAGGCCACAATCCAACTCATGCTGGTAGAAGTCTTGGATGTATTTGGGATGCTGTTCCATATCCTGCAATGTATAGTGGAGCGGTTCAAAATATGGGACGATCTTGTGAATGATTGCTCTTTCATAGCTGGTATAGGTTGTGATTTCTACTCGTGACTTCATCATTTTCAACCAGTCCGTGATGAAGTCGGTGAAAAGTACCGGGGAGTTATCAAGGCAGGGGTCAACTTCTTTGATGGGGCTGACCTTCAGCCAATTATTGGCAACGGCATATTGCAGGGCATCGGTCAACTCCTTGTGCCAATCAAGAAGCTGCTGTACACTGGCCTCCTCCTGCTGACGCTCATAGCGGAAGAACGTTTCCAGATCGCGCGGAGAGAGTGCTTTCAAAGACAGCCGCTTCTTTTCAAAGTATGGGACAACTACTCTTCCCAGATCATAAGCATATCTGCCATAGGTTTCGGGCGGAAGGTTCATCACGCTTTCCCGAAGCCAGCGGTTCAGATATTCCGATACCGGCAGGTCGGAAACCTGCTGCATCGTTTCAGGGTTAAACTCTTTTTGTGTTTTACGCAACAGAGATTCAGCTCTTTTTTTGTTTCCTTTAACCGGAAGTCCTGTGCTGATGGATTTGGTTCTGCGCTTTCCATTTGTGTCTTTCCAGCTCAGAATCATCTGATACATACCGTTTTGTTCTCTTAAATGTCCGGCCACATTTGTCATAGTGATGCTCCTTTCTGTTCGTAGCCAAACGTCCTTTGCTTAGGCATCATAAGTTTAGAAGACTCTGGAGTGTTTTGCAAGGATGGCGCAAGAGAGTTTGAAAGGCGCATCCCTCCAAGTTGCCGATTCTGATCGATCAGGTACTCTACCACGCAGAGTTTTGGTATCTTATAACTGCGTCCTACACGCGCCGAGTGGATCTTATTCTGCTTGACCAGCAGATACGCATTCTTCCGGCAGATGCCAAGCATTTCCTGAAGAATGTCTACGGATACCACATCCGGGTAATCCTTGAACATCATCATGTACCGCTCTGTCTTGCGGTCGGGCTCTTCCTGAATCAAAGTGCAGGCTGCGATCTCGCTCATTCCGGTCCTCTCCTTTCCAGTTCAATATGTCAATTATTTGAAAGAAAATACTATATGTAAAGAGCAATGGCCTTTTTCCGGGTACCATCGCCCTTGCCAAAGGAGATATTTGAGTTTAGAACTTCATCGGCAGCGCATCCTTCCTGCACTTGCCGTTGTAGGTGGTGTAGATGGGGTAAACGTACCGCCGCCAGCCCGGAAGCTTGGCGGGATTATCCCGGCTGATACGGTAGAGCTCCATGGGATGGACTCCGCTCAGCGCACGGACAAGCCGCTCCGCGCTGTACTGTCCATGATACAGCTGCACAAAGTACATCACGCCCCGCAGGACAGCCGCCCGGAAGGAATCCGGTCTGCCCTCCCACGCTTCCACGATGTGCCGCAGGGCTTCGCAGTAGATTTCTTCGCCCAGCTGGTCGTACAGCTTCAGCGCCGTGCCCACGCAGCTGATACGGTAGTCGCTCAGCTGCATGCTGTCGTAGTTGAGGGACAGCCCCACCCGGTTGGTGGCTGCGACAAACGCCTTGGAAGGCGCATCGCCGCCCACTACCTTGGCGCGCAGCTTGATGCCCGCCGACAGGGGTGCGGCGTGACCGTTCTGCTCCGCAAAGAGCAGGGCTTCCTGCTCCATCGTCAGTCCGGTGTAGACCTTGCAGAGGATCGGGCGGTCCGCGCCACCGTTGAGGAGGATGCAGCCCTCGATGGTGTGCTGCCCGTCCATCACATAGTATCTGCCGTTGCGGAAGCTGACCTTCGGCTCGTTAACGATGTACTCATTGAAGTCTCTGGCGATCAGCTCCACCCGCTTGCGCTCCACGCCCCGCTGGTAGATCTCGCGGGGATAGATCAGCTTGCTGCTGTGGATGACCGAAAGCTGGTACGGCGGGTTGATACCAATGAAGGTGTTGTTTTCGTTCAGGCGCATCGCATTTCCTCCTTAATTCTCCAAATGTACTTCTCGGCTTCCTCTAAGATCTCAGCCACCTGCTGCTTACGCTTCGGGCTGGTGAGCAGGCTGGGATTGAAGGTGAAGCTGTATTCCAACCGCTGGATCATGGCATGAACCGCGGATTGCAACTCGGTGTACAGCATCATTTCCTCGATGCTTCCGGCGTTCTCAAAAGACGATTTGATGGGCGTATAGGGGTAGACAGGTGGTTTGCCATCCACCACCTCAGGCGGCGCGTAAAGCGCCGTAGAGCGCCGGATAGGCTCCATCTGCTGGATGCTGCCCATGGGGTTCAGCGCAAGGCTGATACGCACTGCATCATCCACCCTGCGCATCTCCTCCGGGGTCAGATGCCCCAGATACTTCAGCGCCCGGCTCTTGTCGATGGTGAAGATCTGCTCTGCCTGCACAACGGACGGCATATTCAACCCTGCGTTTTCCAACAGGCAGTGGGTCGGCTGGTTTACTTTCTTTTCCGCCTTGCTTGTCATGGTCGCAACGATCAGGGTCGGAGAGTGATAGTTGCCCACGTCATTCTGAAGAATGACCGCCGGACGGTCACCGCACTGTTCCGAACCGGTGCTCGCCCCGAAATGGGTGAAGAAGATGTCTCCGCGTTGGAATTTCCAGTTTTGCTGCAAAATTGTACCTCCATGTTGTTATGTGCAAAGCCCGCTGCCGGATGTTCCGCAGCGGGCTTCGTTCAAGGTATGGTGGTATGGTTGGGTCAGCGGTGCATGACTACATAATCGTAGCCGCGCCGCATCTGGCAGACGGTGCAGGTGTCCATGCTCCGGTCTGCGCTGGGTACAAGTGCGATCTTGAATGCCTTTGCATCCACAAAGTGCCGCAGACAGGTACCGCAGAGGGTGCGGATGGACTTGACCATCTCAGGGGTCAGCTCCATCTCCTCGTAGATCTCCTGCTCGCGCACCGTGGGGTTCAACTCATCCATAAAAGTGTCCTCCTATATGTATCAAAGTGGATATTCGGATAAAGAATAAATTGGGATACGTAAAAAACGGAAACTGCCGGATGCGCAAAAACGTACCCGGCAGTTCCCGGATCAATATGATTAAAGGTCTCGCATATTCGCCCTCGGCCCCCTACGAGTGGGGCATAAACATCTGGCAGCGGACTTGTACCGCTTCATTGGCATTTCAGCCACCCCGTCTGCTTTGTGACCGGGCCGCGAATTACGGAAGTATCATTATCGGAGTACCAGATGACGGAACTATTCAGTTTTCAAGGTTCATGAGGTTGGACGTTTTTCCCTGCGGCGAGTGCCGCTTGGAAAATTGTCCCTTCACTTGGTAGGCATCGAAAAGGGTCAATTCGTAGCATTAAAATTGAAGTTTTTCAAAAATTTAGTAATTCTCTTGATTTTGATACTAATAGTGGGCCGAGATACGCCGTAGACTTTAGAAATTTCAGTGATGTCGTATCCCTCGTAAGCGTACATGGTGATAATTTCCAAATCTTCGGTTTTCAAAGTTTCGAGTGCAGTAAGCAACTGCTCGTTCTCAATCTCACCAATCCATGCAAAACGGCTTTTAGTTTCGTGGTAAGTATCCGTAACGGAAACGGCTTCCTGATACTTGTTCATCAAGGGCGAGTAGGATTCTTCGCTCTGCTCAAAGGACGGCGCAGCCATTTCCTGCGTATGGTTCTGGTAAGAGCGATTAGCGTTAAAAACAGACCAGTCGTAATCGTACATTGCCTGAATCGCTTCGCTGCTCATACCGGCATCTTCATACTGCTTGCGGGTCATAGCCCACTGACTATCAAAATTCTTCTTTTCCAAACCATAGTTGAAGCCCATGTTAAACCTCCAAATTTTCGATAAAGCGTAAAAAGTCGAAAATTTGGAAGGCTACGGATATTTCGCCGCTTGGGGCATCCACGAAAAACGGACAAACATAAAGCCTGCTCCTTTTTACGGGAGCAGGCTACCTGAAGGCTAAAAAAATAGCCGGACAACCAACTAACAGAGCGGTTCTAAAGCAGAATCACTCTATCAGCTGTTGCCCGGCTATTTGGTGCGCGTTTCATACATTGCCTTGCGGCAATGGCCCGTTGCTCGGTGACGAACAGTCCATATTCAGGGTGCAATGCACCCGATTTTTGAAATTGTGTTTTGCCTATAAAGCAATCAACGCCTGCGATAGGCTAAATCAACCGTTGCTACGTTGCCGCACTTGAGGCACTTTATGCGGATAGTGCCTGAACAGCTCTCATCTTTTTGGTAGAGCTTGTGTCCGCAAACGGGGCAAAACCTCCAGCCGATGCTGAATTGTGCCTGCTGTATATTGCTCAGCGGTTTATTTTTAAAAGGACGATTATTTGACTGAATCATGTTTATTCTCCAAATCGGATGATGTCCAATGGATGGCAGTGGATGGGTTTGCCTTTTATGACCTGCATCTGCTGTAGTCTGATCCTGATAGCAGACCACGATACTCCCATCCGCACAGCCATCTCCAGAATTTTTTCATAGTTCGGGTCAGATGCGGATTTGTATAGGATTCCATTCGGCAGGCACAGCGCTGCCCGTTCTATTTCGACGTTGACCAGAAATGTCGGCATCAGCAGCTCTGCTGCAAGGGTGTTTGCCTGCCATTCTTCCCATGAGGGTTGTCCGTTTCGTTCCCGATAGGCAATGTGCCCACGGCACTTGACTGCTTTTCCATAGTCGTTCGGGAACAGATCAGCTAAAATCTGGTGTGCCGCCTCATGCGCTATCGTGAAATTCCGGCATCCGGTGCAGCCGTCTGCCGCAAGGGCAGAATCGATCACAACGTCCTTCGGCATGAATATCTCTACAAGCTTTGTACCATCCCCTAAAGTTACGGTAAAACCGCATCTTTGAAAAACGGTAAGTCCGAGGACGCTGCCATCGCTACATAGCGGCAGCATTTTCACATTCAGCCCAAGAACAGCGCTTGCAAGCCGTTCAGGGTCAATGGGTTCCGGGGCATCTTTGCTGATCCCGAAGCGGGTATAGTACTGGTCGATATACTTACCCGCTATGCGCGAAAGGTCTGCGCGGGATAAGTACCTTGCCATTACGAAGCACGGCTTTCCGGCACGGAGCAGTAGGCTTCCACGAACCACTTGCCCTGCTCAAGCCAAAGATTCCGCTTCTGCCCGCAAATCAGGCAGGTGAAGCAATGCCCTTTCACGCCAAAACGTGATGTACCGTGCTTGACTGCCAAGACACGATCAATGCCATAAGTGTGAGCCTTGTCATAGTTTATGGCAAGAGGGCGGATCTTGCCATCAGGAGTAAAACGAACGTCCACTTCGACGTATCTTTTCTCACGGCGAAGGTTGTAATCACCACACATCAGAAATCCTCCTTTTTTGCAGATTTATCAGAACGCAGCGTGTATTACTTGCGAACCATGCTGCGTGCCACGAGCTGCTTTTCGTTCAACAGCGGAACGGACACTGTATGTTTTTTCCACTCATCCATAGAGCAGGTTACCGCTTTGCACAGACGGCATTTTGTCCAGCCATCGGTTGCATCAAGATCTACATCATAGTTCATGGTTCCGCACATCGGGCATCTTACGTTTTCTTTTCTCATAATATCACCTCTTAAAAACACCGAACAAATACGATTTCGGTCCAGAATCAACACCAAAAAGCTGTTATTCGTGGATTTGATTCGATTATATACCTACTTTATGGAGATGTCAATTACGCATTTGTCGCTATTTTAGAGATTTCTTATTGATTTCCTGTATTTTCTATACTATAATAGAGCTACCGGATCACAAAGGAGTGTTCTTGTTATGAAAAAGAAAACCATGCTCACCAAAATGCACATAGCCCCATCCACAGTGCGCTATGATGCAGTCGCTGCGAGGGATAGCAATGAGGTTGGTCAGATTCTCGCAGGCACACGAAAAAGGAATGGCTATTCACTTGTAGCTTTCTCTGAACTTCTCCGTCACTATGGCGTCGATGTCAGTGATAAAGGAATCAGCAAATGGGAAAAAGGCTATACCACTCCTAGCATCTACCAACTAGTTGCAATCTGCTACGCATTGAACATCAAGGAAGGACCTTCCTACTTTACAAAGGCCTTTCAGAAACCCGCCCTTCTAAATGATATAGGGCAAAAAAAAGTTGCCGAGTACGAAATGGACTTGATTGCATCCCGGCGCTACCAGCCAGATACAGAAGAACCTGCGGAAATCGACTACATAATGATGCCAGTATCAGAGTTGCCAGTATCGGCAGGTCTAGGAGCTTTTCTTGAAGGTGAAATGTTCCAGCGGATACAGGTGCCTGCCAGCAGTGTTCCGGCAGGGGCTGAGTTCGGGATATACGTTAGTGGCGATAGTATGGAGCCGCGTTATCATAGCGGACAGATCGTATGGGTGAAGCGTTGCGAAGAACTTAAATGCGGGGATATCGGGATATTCGTATATGATGGCTGCGGATATCTAAAAAAATACGATGAACATATCCCAGACAAGTCCCAAGCAGAGTTCCTTACCGACAGCTATGGTGTGGTGCATAACCAACCGGCTTTGGTCTCTCTTAACACCAAATATTCGCCGATTCTTATATCTCCGGAGCAAAGATTCGAAATTGTTGGAAAGGTTTTGAACTAAAAAGATGGGAGGAGTTTTTGTGGATACGATCAAGCGTGTTCAGGATTTGATGCAAGTGCGTGATATGAATCTATGTGTATTGGCAAAGAAATGCGGAATATCGTACTCCACGATTCAAACCACCGCCCGTCGGGGAGGGCAGTTAAGCGTAGAGACGATTGAAAGAATTTGTCAGGGTTTAGGAATTACATTAAAAGACTTCTTCGATTCCTCCTACCTGTAAATATAGGGGCAGCAAAAAAGCCGTTCGCCACGCTGGAAAATCTGCGTGGTGAACGGCTTTAATACTGCTTCTATTTATCCTTTGGTAATCTCCAGATAAACACTAATCTCCATGATTGTTACCATTGAAGGAATACATTTGCGACGATCTTCGGGCATACCGAATAAGATTTGCATTGGCAGTTGAAGACGGCTCATGTTACCTATTGCAATTCTGACTATTTGGAAATATACTTGTAAGTATCAAATTATTTCACTTTATGGGAGGAAGTTATTATGGCAAGACCCAAGGGAAGCAAGAATAAGGCTCGTACTGTAAAGGCCAGCGTTGATTATGTAGCAGTCATTGCAGAAAAGGCCGCAAAAAAAGAGAAAATCGAATCTGAGGTTGCTACGTTGACTGCAAATCTCGATGATCTGAAGACGCAGCTGAAAGCCAAGAAAGCAGAATTGAAAGCCGCCACCAAGGAACTTGCCAAAGCCGAAAACAAAAAAGCTGCCGCCGAAGCAAAAGCAGCAGAAGAAGCAAAGAAGGGCGAAGCAGAAGATGTGCTGAAGAAGCTGCTTGCCAGCGGTATGACGGCTGAAGAAATCCTTGCAAAGCTCCAGTAATGCAATATGATGAACTGGACAAGCTGCTGAAGTAAAGGAAGGGGCTGTTGCACAAGGATAAAACCGGTGTAACAGCCTCTTTTTCATTCATGCTGCAATTTTTTCAGCTTTTCAAACGTATCTAAATTAAAGTGGCATATCATCTTCCTATTTCACAAATCCTTGCCGTTTTCAGACAGGAGGTTGCTTTTATGAAAGTATCTGCCGACTATCGTATGTTCGCTCTCGATGCCCTGCGCGGAAAATGGAAAACTGCTGTTTTGACAGGTATTGCCGCCAGTGCGCTCGGTGCTACCATTGTGAGCAGTTCCAACAGTGCCGTATCCAATTCCAATCAGGCAAAGGACATCCATTTTGAACTGTTCTCCCAGCCCAACGGCGGTCGGCTGCTTGCTGTTCTGCTTGCCGGCATTGTTCTGTGGGCAGTCCTCCAACTGATCGTGGGCGGTGCAGTTCAACTGGGATATGCTCATTTTAATCTGAACCTTGTAGATGGAAATGATGCTGCCATCTCGGACTTGTTCTCTCAGAAAGACCGTCTGTGGGATGGCTTCTGCATGAAATTCCTGCAGGGTCTGTACATCGCCCTCTGGTCGCTGCTGTTGGTGATTCCGGGAATCGTGAAAACATACAGCTATGCGATGACACCTTACATCATGTCCGAGCATCCTTCGCTGACCGCAAATGAAGCGATCACAGAATCCCGGCGGATCATGAATGGCAACAAATGGCGGCTGTTCTGTCTGGATTTCAGCTTCATTGGCTGGGAGCTGCTCTGTTCGGTGCCACTGTATGCCGAGGGTTTTCTGGTTCTCAAATATTTCACCGGTTCAGAGGCTCTGGCGATTTCTCTTGTTCTTCTGCTGACAATTCCATTGAGCATTGGCTTCTTTTTTGTACACCCCTATGAGGAAGCTGCATGGGCTACTTTCTACCGCGATATTACCGCAGCACCTACCGAACCGGATGAAGCATATTGACTTTTATATTAAAATTATCGTTGTAGTTCCCTTCATCGGCTATGACTCTAAATGGCCGGATCAGAGTAAACATAGATTGAAAAAGCTGATCCAAAACGCAAACGATTCTATTGTTATTTCACATTCTGCGGATGTTTCCAGTTATAAAAAAAGAAATTATTATATGGTCGATCATGCAGAGTACCTTATCGGTGTGTTTGATAATCAGAAAAAGCTGCGCTCAGGTACAGCACAGACAGTCAACTATGCCTTGCATCAGGGAAAAGTAATCACTCTGATCCATCCAGACACTATGGAGATAACAGCCCCTGCGCCTTAACAAATTCACAAAAATTTTTCATTAGCATTTCCAACAAAATATTTTCATTGAAGGGGGTGCTGTGATATAATAAGATATAAAACTACGCTCAGAACAAATGGTGCCGCTATGAACAAATATATTGGACAGCAATTTGCTGCTTTAAGATACGAAAAAAATATTTTGGTTGTTGAAGAAACTACATCTGCTGGTGGATGCGGCTCCTTCAACGCGGCTTCTTCATGTCCTGCGTCAGCCTGTCTTTATGACAGTGCGGCGTGGGGCATTTTTTATTGTTCGGAAAGAGGTGGCCTGATATGAATTTACCAAAACGAAATAGTGCGGACGGGCGCTGTTACTGGATGAAGCCAGAGGTGCAGGAAGAACTGCAACCGCTCTTTGACCAGTGCATCCAGGATGCCATTGACGGGAAAATCACGCGGCTTGATGATTCCCACTGGCCGCCGGTAGTGGTCAGCAGTCAAGGTGCACCCTTTGAGGTATGGCAACTGCTTAGGGCATGGACCGAAATACAGCGGGCCGAGACCCTGGATGCGGAAAAGGCCATCGCCTTCAGCGAAAACCTGCGCCGCCAGAGCCGCTGGGGTGAAATTGACCACCATCTACTTGATATGCTGAAACGGGAACTACAAGAGAAGTATTTTGTTGCAACAGGCGATGAAGATGATCGCTTCTGGAATCGGGAGTATTCCCTGAAACCAGGTATTCGTGCAGAGCAGGTCCCGGAGCCACTGCTGCGCTTTGCCTGCTATGTGGCGGTGAGCTATAAGGTATATGGTATGGACTTTCAGTATCTGGACACCAATTACCTCTTTGGATTGGTGGAGAAAGTCCGTCCCGATATGGTAAAAAAACTCCGGGACCATGGAACCGGCAGGTTGCCCCTAAACCTGCAAAAGCGGAAAACAGATCACTTCACCGCATCGGCCAACGATGCCTTTGCTGTGATCCGTATTACTGCCAGGGACAACACAGAGGAATGCTGCCACGAAGTGCTGGACTACCTGTGTGAGATTCTGGAGCAGGAGGACTTTCCCCGCAGCTATGCGGTGGAGTTCAAAGGGCCGGAAAAGAGCTATCTTCCCATCACAGGACTGCCCAAAAAGGGAGTAAACCAGCTCTTTGCCTGTGCCGTGCAGTACCCTGGCCTCCACCCCCTGATGGAACGGTACGCCCGGCTTGCCATGCGGCAATATGAGCAGTACACCAATCTCAGCGATGAGCAGTGCGCGCTCCCCGGAAGTTTTGCCGTGTTCGCCCTGGGAATGCTGGGGCAAGAATGGTGGCAACTGGTATGGGATTATCTCGATCTCTGCGATGATGAGCACTCCCACTTACAGGAAAAATTCCTCCGGGAGTATGTGAAACAGTTCAGATTTACCGCTGATACCGTCCCTGTATTTGTCCGTGGGGTGCTGTCCATGCAGAACATGAAGTATTCCAAGGACTATGCCGCGTGGATGGCAAACGCAGAAAGCCTGGACGCTCTGCTGGAGGCAAAAATCCATCTGTCCGAGATCGTTCCAAGCGGTTTTTCCTCCGACGAGGATGACGATGATGACGAGGACGAGGAACCCGACGAGGAAACAGAAGCCAGCCCGGAGGAAGTACTGCAATACGCATGGGAAACGGTCTGCTATGTGATCTGGGGCAAAGCCAGCGCCAAGGGTGGTCAGAAAGTGGTGGAAGCAGCTCCGGAGGAGCTGAGAGAACAATATCAGAAAATTTTTCAATAGACTATAAGGAGGACCCGGATGAGTGAAGTAAGCTATTCAAATGTACCTCCCATGATGGCTGCCATCAAAAGTGGTGACATAGAGGTGATTCGTTCCCTGCTTCACGCAGGGCATTCTCCCAATGAGCCACAATGCTATCAGGTAATGATTGGAGATTGGCCGCGGGATGACGAAGCCTCTCCGCTGGAATTGGCTGTACTGGAAAATCGGATGGACATGGTACAGCTCCTGATCGAATGCGGAGCAGATTTGACCCATAACCCGGAAGAATTGCTTTGTGGTTCCCTGCGCAGTCAAGACCTGACCCTGTTTTCCTTTTTGGTAGATGTGGGAGTCAGAATCCCCGCAACACAAAGGGATATATGCAGGCTGTTTCTCCACTTGATGGATCGGGATGAGCCTAATGTACTCCCCATTTTGAAAAGGATGGGCATGGATTTGAAACAATACGGCGGTGAAGCCCTGCGCAGTATGGCGAGCCATGGAAATCAGCTGCTGGTGGAGTATCTGATTCAAAACGGGGCGGACATCAACTATCACAAGCCAGATATGGTGTTTCCCTACGCTTCGACTCCTGTCACTGAAGCTGCACGGCACAACGATTTTTCTATGGTGCGCTGGCTTGTGGAACAGGGTGCAGACATCACCATCCCGGATAAATACGGTGACCGGCCCTACACCGTGGCAGTACAGAACAAAAATCAGGAAATGGCCGCCTACTTAAAAGCTCTGGAGCCGGAGGAATGGCATAACAAACAGGAAAAGGCGCGTCAACTCATGCCTTACAAGCTGCCTGCCAAGCTGGTGGAATACTTAAAGACCGGCCCCTTGCGTCTGGAATTTCCAGAGCGGGAACTGGTGAAATGGGCGGAACTGTACCCCTACATGGATGTACAGGAGATGACCTGGAAACGGAAAAAGTTGCTCTCCCTTATGGCGAAAATGGACAATTACAGCGACTATTTGCTGCTGTGGAGTCCCAGAGATAAGAAACTCTGGTATCTGGACATTGAGCATAAGGAGTTTCATCCGTTAGCCAAATGGGAGGAATTTATTGCTGATCCCGGAAAATATCTTAATGGAATGATTGAGGGCGAGTTTGAGGAATAAGGAGAGAAGCAAAATGGAACAGGCATACTGCACCGCAGTTTTCTGGCGTGGCGGAGAAAAGATTGATCTGAATGGACTAAAACCAGATGCGGTACGGTGTCTGTCTGTGACGGGAGAGCGGAAGGTGAATCTGTCCCTCCTGCGGGATTATCCCAATCTGGAGGAACTGACCCTAATGGAAAAGTGTGAGGGTGTAGAAGTTCTCTCCGGGCTAAAGCAGCTTCATACACTGTCCCTATGGCTGTCGGCCCCTGTTTCCTGGGACAATGTTTCTCTCCCCGGCCTGCGTGTTCTCCACCTGCGTGGGGAAAAGAATGGCGACATCACCCCACTTCTCACCAGCATTACCTATCTCCATTTGGAGGAAATGCGGAAAACGGAAGATATTGCCCCTTTCCTGACTCCAGCGACCCGGCTTCAGAAACTCTATCTCCAGGCACTTCCAGCTGTACAGGAACTACCGGCTCTGGATGGGCTTCCTTCCCTTTATGCCCTGAAACTCTATGAACTGCATAAACTCAGCGATTTGTCCGCCCTATCTCTCAGCCATTTGCGCTACTTTGCCGCCTCTCTGATTGCGGATAAACTCTCCGCTCAGGCGCTGGCAGATGCTGTGATGGCGATTCCCGATTTGGAGGCAGCCGCACTCCAGCTGGTAGACCGCTCCGAGCGGCGCTATGGCGGTGTCCAAAAAGCCTTTGCCGCCGCTGGCAAGTCCCCGCTGCTACGGGAGGAAATAAGTGCTTTGAGTACATGGCTGTCGCTGTAACACAACGGAAAGGAGGCGACCAGATTGTGTGAGAATGCGAAAATTCTTTGTCCTTACTGTTTGACGAGAGAAATTGATCCGGCACAGGCGATATGCTCTGTTTGTTATTCAAAAGAGGATAAATTGGAACGAGGCAGTTGGGATGATCTGCGGAAGCGCAAGAATACCGATGAAATCCAGATGTTTACCATAGCCAAGAAAGTAGATGAAGCGTTCCAGGTACCAGAAAATAAAGCCTATGCCTGTAGAGAGAAACACGAAATGATTCAGGCCGAGGCTTTGGAGCGGGAAATGGAGGATTTTCACCGGCGGCGCATTCTCTGTATGGCGGAGATATTTTCCAAGATTGATTGCAGCAGCCTCTTTCCCAGCTACATAGAATTGGATACCTATTTCAAGAATGTGCAGGATTATGCCCATCAGCACATTGCCACAGAACAGCTCAGAGAGGTTCAGGAGTATCTGCGGTCACAGATTCCATGGAAATCCCTATCCAGTCAGCGGATGGATCTGGGGGCAGAACTTCTCAACTTTTGGTGCGGAGAAGATGAGTTGGATTGGGGCTATTCTCAATATTTTGAGATTGCAGCAGGTAATCTCAAACCGTTTCTTGCAATGACCTTATTCACAAAGATTCTGTGTAAGCATTTTCCAGATGTAATGTCTGCGCCAGTCAAGCGGCTGAGCAGCAAACTTTGAGTCACTAAAAAGGGGGTACTTTCATGCCAGACTGGGCACAAATCATATCCGATGCGCTGGACATTCTGAAATTTGACGGAGCCGTACAGGACACTCTGGCGGAACTGCGAGAAAAATGGGGCGCGCAGGTCCCGGCGCTGCTGGATGAACGCTTTGATGCCGTTGGCGTTCAGTATATGAAGCTATCCCATGAAAAAGGGGCGGCGGCATTGGGGCAGGAGCTGTCTGCCTTCGGCTGGGCGCTGTATAACCTGGATGATGAGGACGAGTATCTGTTTGCCTTGATCCCAGAGGAAGAACGCAGCGAATGGGAACGCTACTGCAAAAAGCAGGGGCAATATTGTCACCTGATGAAACAGCAAGGACGAAAATGGGGCGACCATGCCAAGGAGCAGGACCCTGGAAAGCTAATGCCCTGCGAGGAATACATACTTCAGGATGAGTACGATTATTTCTTCAATTCTCTGGCGGGTGATTTTGCGGCGGGAGAATGGAAAAACCAAAACGCAGAGGAGTGGAAAAACGGCTGTGTGGCCGATCTGCGCCACCGTCCGCCGCAAGTAATCCGCTCCCACAGCTTGCCGCACCTTGGATGCCTTACCTATTCCCCGGAACATGAACTATATGCTGCATCGAGGGCCGCTGGCAGCGGGACGATTGGCCGGGCATTACTGAGCAAGAATCCGGCTACCCTCAACTGGTTCGAGCCGTCCCCCATTGGATATGACGGTCCGCCCCGGACCCTGTGCTGGGCTGACCATTCCCTCTGGGTGGGCGATCCCACCAACGCCACACGGATTGAACTCACCGACCGGGGCACCTGTCAGGATGTGAAAAACTGGACTCTGCCGGAAGATGGATGGAGCACCAAATACCATTGTGGCATCGTGACAGACGGGTTGGGCCGGGTCTACTTTTCCAACGAGTGGTACAAGGGGCAGATTTACCGCTGGGAAAACGGCAAGGTAACAAAACACACCTTCTCTCTGGATGGATACGACCATCTCTCCGAGGCCGTTCCCGTTCCCGGCACAGGCCGCATTACCATGATCCATGCAGTCAGTGGCAAGGGGCGGATGGAAGAATGCCTGCTGGAACTGGACATGGACACCGGGCGGTGCCGAATTGCCCCCCTGCCTGGAATGGGCGAGTGGCTGAAACTTCGCTGGTTTACCGGGGACTGGCTGCTGGTGCAGGGAAACGGCGAGATCCTCTCCGATGACTTTGCCCAGCTCATCAATAGGAACACCCGTGAAGTGCTGCGTATCCGTCCGGGAATGTTCGGCGGGGAGAACATGCAGCACATTGGAATACTCACCGATGGCACGGTGGTCATCGTCACCCGGCGGGATAGGGTTGGGCCGGTATTTCGTTATCCCATCGACTTCTGGGGCTTCCTGCGGACGGCAAACAAGCCCAAAAAGCTGGAATGGCGAGAGTACAAAGAAGTGTACCCGAATTTGCCCATCTTCCTACCGCCCAAGGCCACAGAGCAAAAAATCATTCTCAAAAAAGACAGCCTGACCATCCTGGGGGCGGTATTTACGCCGCCGTTTACCCTGTCGCAGCTGGCGGAAAAATTGGGGCCTGCCCGCATTGTCCTGCAAAATGGAACACGGAAAAGCCCCATTACAGGCCGAGAGAGTCCCTATACCCAGGCACTTGCTTTGTGGGACGAGCTTGGACTCCAGGGCTGGTTAGATGAAGATGAGCAGACCATCAAAACCCTTGGTGTCCGGGTAGCGGCACAGGGAGAGTATGCGGTTCGGCAGACATTTGACGGAACGGTTTGGATCGGGTCCAAGGACTACCGGGAGGCCAGTTGGAAGGATTTCGCCGGATTTGCCCATACCCTCAAATTAGGCGGCTTTACCGTTTATACCCGCTTGCCGGGTCCTGTTTCAGAGGAGCAGTCAGCGCAGAAAGCAAAGCTGGAGGCCCTCTCCGCCATGGTGCAGATCAGCTGGAAAGAGCCAGAGCAAAAGGCAGCGAAAGCGCAGAAATACAAGTTATCCAAGCCGACTGAACCAGTGCTCACCTTTACCAGCTTCAACTTCAAGCTGGCGGTCATGGAAGTCCTGATGTACGAGAAAGGCTTACTGGCTCCTAAACTGGATGCCCATGAGTTTGCCAGAGAGTATAGCCGACGCAAGATCGACATTGACGCGGAAGGGTATGAACCCATCCCAGAGATTCGGAAGTGGCTGGAGAAATACCCTGTCCCGGAGCGGTTGGCCCCGGAGGTCACAGAAATCGAGATGGATGGCGGCAGCGAGATTTATACCCAGCTCTGTCCGTTCTGGGATGGCGAGGATGGAGCCTTTGATCTTAATACCATTACGGAGGCGGAACTGCGCCAGTTCCCCAATCTCAAACATATTACCCTCATGTCCTCCAAGCCGGAACAGGTGCTGCCCGTTCTGGAACGGTGCGGTATCAAGGTAGACTTGCTGTGAGGTGAAAGTATGGAATTATTTGCAAAAAGAATGACTTGGGAGCTGGACAATGATGAAGGACTGTCCTGCCTGTTCTTTGAACTGGAGGATGGTTACTTTACACTCTCCCGCAAGACCGGCGCGGAAGCACTCCGCTTGGAAATGAATGATCCAGCCAATGGTCAATTGATTGACCCGGACTGTTTTGAATATGCCCTTGATAATACCAGGTTTCGTCTAAATATCGTGCGGAACAACCGAAAGGTTCTGCGGTATCTGGAAGAACACCACATCAACACGGAGTTGTATGGAGAAATTGTCCTTCACTACACTCCTCTCAGCAAGCCACAGCTTGAAACATTATCTGCCGTGACTCTCAGGCTGTTTTTCGGTGAACTGCTTTTTTAGGCGAAAACAGAAGTGTCGTTGGCAGAAATCATGCGAGGGGATAACTATGGTTAAAATTCATCGTATTTGGTTCAATACGGAGAGAATGGACAGAGAGGATCACTACAAAATCACATTATTCAGTCGCCCTCGTGTATCTATTCATGTGGATGAGTACATTTGGAGTTTCATCGAAGAAAACATTGTGAAGCCACACAAGCTTATGCGTAGTGAGAAGCATGAGTATCTGTTAGACATTGCGTTTGGCCAGTTTGACCCAGCAAAACACCGATATTATCCGCTTTCCCCGTACAATGGGCCGCTTCGGGAAGGTGTCGAGATGGACAGCGCCAACAGAAGCTATTTCCGCGAGGACTTTGCAGGCGGCAAAGATCGGACTACCTGGTTCTCTCCCAATAAAATATGGACAAACTGCGGTGACAAGGTTCTGAATGTGGACATCAAAGCTGCCAATGTGAGCGAGAATATTACCCCCAGAGAATACGCAGATTTGCTTTTCGATGGAATTGGAGCGGCCTTGGTGTTCAATTTCAAAAGGCTCAAGCGCGAGGAGTTTGATGGGCTGAAGCCCAAGATTGATTGGAGCATCGTAGAAAGCTTCCCCTTTCCCGCACCCTTTGAGGAACAGCGGTACATTGGGGATGAAGGCGAAATTCATGTGTATTCTTGGGATGGCCGAAAGGAAACGACCCTTGTTGGTCCCTATTCCGTGCGGAAGTTGTACCTGGAGCATTTCGGAGAATCGTGAGGAGGAATTTTGCCGTGCAAGTCTGGTCAAAGATAGATTTTGACACTGGAAAGGTCATTTTTCTGGATGCCACGCGAAAAGAAGATATGCTGCAAGTGGAATACCCGAACTGCTTTCTGCTGGATATGGGCTGGTATCAGGACAGATACATCATTTCTGTCATTCATAACTTCGATTGGGCGAATCCAGTCCAGCAGTATGAAACGACAGAAACAAATCAGCTTCCCAAGCTGTTGACGGAGGCGGTTCGCCTTGTGGAAAAGGAATCACAGTCTGCCGGAGCAAATTGAAAGAGGTCTTGTTATGAACGAGAATTTATTTCGCCCACAATTTGATACATTAAAACTGTCAGATAAGCTCTGGCTGATGCAGACGCTGGCGACTCGTTATAATTTGACATTCAAAGAACTATACGCCTTTTCCCGCTGGGGACAAAGCTGCACCACCGGCCTGTTTGAAAAAGATGGCCGGGAGTTTGTCTTTATCCCAGGTGATACCGTGATTCTTGGCTGGGAGAGCTTTGTCCAAGGGATGGACAAGGCCAACCAAGAGGAACTGGCGGATATTTTTGCGGAAATCGAATATGAGGGCTCTGTGGAGGAATTTCTCCGGCAGGGCATGACCCCAGTACGCCAGGTGACCATCGGCCCCATGTTCGTAGGCAGAAAACTGGAGGAGATCGGCTGGGAAAGCGTACCTATGAACGACCCTCGCATCACCGCCCACCCTGAGTGGCTGGAGAACTTGCAGAGGTGGGCGGGTCAGAACAGCCAGAGTTTTGAGATACATGAAACTGTTCGCTTTGAACGCAATGGCGATGACTGGCGAGCGTGGCTGTGCCATCCAATGACCTACCCAGAGTTTCAGCTGTCCCTGTTGTGGGAGCTGGCAGCCAGCCTTCCCACGCCGGATGAGTGGGCCTATCTGTGCGGAGGCGGATGCCGCACCCTGTTCCCCTGGGGAGATGGACTGGATTACTCCATGCATCTGCACCACTTTGAAAGCGAGGAAGATCAGGGCAAGCCATACGACATGGAGCAGGCTAACTTATTTGGCCTGTCTATTGCCTACGACCCCTATAAGCGAGAGTTGGTAGACGGGAAAACATTGACCACCTGCGGCGGTGACGGTGGCTGCAATGTCTGCGGTGGCATGGGTCCTTTGCTTGGATATTTACCCTGTTCCCCTCACTGTAAACCGGAGGTTCGGGAAGATAACAAGATTCACAATAACTATGACTTTTTCCGTCCTGTTATCCGGGTGCAGACATCCGGGTGGAGAATGGTAATAGATAGAGCGCAAGAGTAAGGAGGTAAACTATGGAATGGCCAAAACGGACACGAACAGCGGATTGGGAAAACGGTGTCCTAACTTTAGATGGAGAAAAGAAATTTGATATTCCGAAGCTGACCGCAGAGATCATGGAGCGGTTGGCCGGTTACACCCTGGTGGGCTTCCATGTGAAAGGGTATCCGGTGACGGATGAACTGCTGGCCCCCTTTGCCGGGCATAAAAGCATGGTCAACTTCGGCGTGGAAAACGGCACCCTCACCGACGCCTGTTTCCCCGTTTTTTCCGCCATGCCCAAGCTGCGCATCCTGCTGCTGACCGGGAACGCCGGGATCGACGGCAGCGGCCTGTCCGCCCTGCAAGGCTGTAAGCTGGACCTGCTGACCCTTGACCACACTGGGCTGGATGATGCCGGTCTGCTCCAGGCAGCCTCCATCCCCAAGCTCTCTCATATCTGGATCGACCACACTGCTGTTACTTATGATGGACTGCTGGCTGTCGCCGGCAACAACTACATCAAGCCAGTGGCCCATGTGCAATTTACCAAGGAGCAGATGGAACACTTCTCCCAGCTCCAGCGGGAAAAGGCCAAAAAGCCCGTCCAGCTGGATGAGCAGGCAGCGTCGGAATGCCGCAGTGTGTTGTCCGCTTTCTTTGCCGAAATGACAGAATGGGAGCAGTACATGGAGCAGGTTGGGTTTGAAGATGCCGAGGCTGTGCCCCGCCTGCTGGCGATCTGGGAGAAGTATGTGAGCGAAAAGCCCCGTCTGGGCTATCGGCCTCTGGCCCTCTCATACAGCGCCCAGGGCACCTACAACGGGGAAGAATTCCTTGACGCGGAGCAGATCACCAAGAACAAGCTCTACATCTACACCAGAGAGAAAAATACCAGCTTTGACCGCCGCTTTCTCATGAAGCGCGTGGGCGAGGGTTGGATGATTGACGCGGTGCAGGAGCGGCTGAACGGCTGGCAGCGGACAGGATTGTAAGGGAGGCATAATGGATGATATATAGGTTTACGGAAGTATTAAACGATCTTGTTAATTATTTTCTCCTTGGTGACATTTTGTTGCTGGAGGACTGGAAGCAGGCAAATCATCTTTCAGATGATTTAGCGATGGAGTTTACCACAAACGAAAGCGGCGACAGGGTATTTGACGAAGGAATTGTAATCCCAATGGCCGGTATTGAAAACTATCCCTATACCATATTGTTCAATCTCTCTGGTGATAGACCGGAGCTGTGCAAAGAAAGAAACCGATTGCAGCTTAGAAAAAGTGGCTATTCCCTCAAAGTAGATCATAATATGCTGATGCTTTTTACATGGCCAATATTGGAACAGTTTACGCCTGAAAAGGTGAAAGATCTGATTTCTTACTATAGAGTGCATAAGAAGCCGATGATTGAGCTTGCAAATGGCTGGTATCATATCGAGATTTTGGGTGGAGAAACCTTGCAGGATGGGGACTATGAACCTACATTTGAGTTTGTGATACAACCAGCCACAAATGAAGAAGTCACCATAAATGCAGATATGAATTTTAGCTTTGAAATTACAAGCTCTGCTTATTAGTGAAACCTATCCCTACCGAAGATGGAAAAGGAGATTATGATATGGATTTATTGAAACAATGCCAGCAATGGTTTGAACAGGATGAAGCGCAGAAGGTAATCGACACCCTGGAAGCGATTCCTGCCGAGGAGCGCACCCCGGAACTGGACAGTGAGCTGGCCAAGGCATATATTGCCGTTGCACATATAGGAGAACGGGAGCCTTTTGAAAAGGCGCTGGAACTTTTGGCTCCCCATGAGGAGCATTTTGCCGAAGATCACTGCTGGAATTATCGGATCGCTTCCGCTTATTATTTTCTGGATGAGGAAGGTCCCGCCCTGCGTTACTTTGAAAAGGCCCTGAAAGCCCGCCCCGGAGACAAAGATACCCAGGAGTACATAGACGATTGCCGCCGTCGTTTGTCCCTGCCCCGCTTTGAAAAGAACTTCCGTGAAAGGACGCAGGAAGCATGGGCAGCCTTTTCTCAGATTGAGGTAGAACTGCGTCAAATCATAGAAACTGACGAAACGCACCAGCGCGGCGAAGAACTGGTTGAAAAATGCGGGAACGCGCTCAAAACGGCCCTGCGTGATACTTCTTTTGAGCTGGGCTTCAATGGCGAAAAGTATGAATTGATCCTCAGTCCAGAGGGCCTTCGCTCCCGCCTGTTCCCGTTGGTGTACTTCCAGAAGCAGGCCCCAGAATCGGTGCTTGAGCATTGGAATATCTGGGTAGGCCGCCAGCCCTGTGAGGGGTTCGAGCTGCGGGCTGGAGAGATCGAAGTTCGGGCTGATGATGTGCAGATGTGGGCAGAGGAAACAGAGGATCATCAGGTAAGTCTGGTCCTTTACTGTGAAAAGCTGACGCCGATCTTGAAAGAGGACACAGACAAGGTCTGGTGGGCACTCTCTATGCTGGTAGATCAAACCATCGGAGAAGTTTCCGCTATCGCCTTTGTTGCTGGGTTTGATGTTTATGCTCAGCCGAAAGACGAACCGGCCAAGCTGCTTTCTGAACTGCCGGAGTTGCTGCAAAGCATGGGACTTTCTCTCTGGCGGGATGGCAGCGACTACCTGGAAAACAGCTACCTTGCCTATGAACTGAAACCGGTGGAGGACCCAGAGGCTGACTGGCGGCTGGATGTCTATACTGGAAGCTGCCGCCTGCCGGTGCTCATCAACGACTACCTGACTGCCCGCAGTGATATGGTGGATGAGTACCACAAGGATGGCATTGCCGCTGGATTCCTCCTGTACCCGCTGTCCGGTTTTACCGGTGAGGAACGAGTGAAAGTCATTCTGGATTTCCGGGATAACCTGCGGGATGCCATCCTGCGGGATGCAGGAGAGGAAGCCGTGACCTTCCTGGGTGGGGCCACTGGTCTGTATTGTGGGTATCTGGATTTTATCGCCTGGGATCTGCCCGCTGTACTAACAGCAGCACAGGCATTCTTTGAGGGAAGCGACTTGCCCTATGCTCACTTCCACGCATTCCGGCGGGATGTGGGTGGTGTGCCACTGCTGGACGAGAAAGAACCGGAGCCTGATATTCATGAGGAAACTGGCTCCCTGCTCTCGGCGGAGGATATTGAAACACTGGAATCCTTTGATGAAGGAACCACCGGTTACTTTGAGAAAATGCTCGGCTGGCTGGAGGATTTTATCAAAAGTGGCGTAGAAGAAGGACGATTCAGCGAAAAACAGGCTCACCAGGATTTGCAGATTGCCCTCTGGTATGCCTTTGCCTGCCTTAATCTGGACGATTACATCCACTACTACCGCGCTGCGGAATGGATGAAGGATTCGGAGAAAAACGCCACGGGCTGCGCTACCTGGTACTACCGGTATTCTGTGGCGTTGATGTATTGCGGCAGGCTGGAAGAAGCACTGGAATATGCGGAGCGGGGCGCTCTGGAGGAGCCGGACTACCCCTGGATCTGGCTCCATCTGGGCAAGCTGCGGGCGCATTTTGGCGATAAATCCGGTGCGCTGGATGCCGTCAAGCAAGGATTAAAACTGGAACCGGGAGATTATGAGTTCCTGACCTTAAAAAAAGAGATCAAAGCCGGAGCCACCCTGGAACAGATGGAATATCATTGGATCAATCCCGATGCTGACCAAACGCTCCAGCGGGGACTGGACGGGAATGCGGATGATAAACAATGCGCCATAGCCTGCATTCGGGTGGACGAAGCAGGACTTGCCGAATTTTATGAGCTGTTCCACCCAGAGCGGTATAGCTATGAGAAAAACTCCCCCTGCTGTGAATTCCAATATCCAGTGCAGGAACATCTTGTGGAGCTGTCCTTCCGTATGAATGAAGCTGGACTCTCCAAGATGGGAACCGACTGGCTGCGGCAGCTCAAGGAACGGCTGGACAGCGGTGAATGGCTGACCCACACCCCTGAAGGAGAACCAGAGGGCATTCTAACAGGTGTGTTTGTGGACCAGACCCGCCGCATTGGTCTTGTCTATCAACAGCCGGGAGACGATCAGTATTTTCAGATTTTCCTGAACCCGGACGGTACGAAGGCGGATGCCTTCTGGTCCTCAAGAAAAAACAGTGAGCCAGAGGTTTATTCGGAGGATGAGATGTCTGCGATAGAGCAGCACATCAAAAACACCTTTGGTGAGTTTGAGAATGTGTTCCATGAGCTGGTTTCTCCTGACATCCATGTGGACATCTGCGTTGTTCCACCCTCTGATGAGCGGGACTATTACACACTGGTAACGATGGGCATGGGTGCTCATCGGATGAATGTGCCGGAGGAACTGGCGGAATACAAGCTGGAGCGAGCAGAGCTGGCCATCGCTCTGCCACCGGATTGGAAACTGGATGAGGAATCCCTGAAGGATGAGCGGTGGTACTGGCCTATTGGTCTCTTGAAAGTGTTGGCTCGCCTGCCCATTTCCAACGATACCTGGCTGGGCTTTGGCCACACAATGGACAAGCAATCGCCGTTTGCAGAGGACACGAAGCTCACCGCCGCTATTCTGACCGGTCCCCAGGGCGTGGAGGAAGGCGGCGAAGTCTGCACTTTGCCGAGCGGCGAGGAGGTCAACTTCTATCAGGTGATCCCGCTCTATCATAATGAGATGGAGTATAAGATGGAGCATGATGCGGACGCCCTGCTTGAAAAGATGGCAGGCATCAGTTTTGTGGTCAATCCCACCCGCCAGAATGCCATCACCAGAGGAACGCTTGCAGAGGAGGAGTTCACCGGCGATATGGACGATGCCGCATGGCACCTGGAATCCATTCAGGAAAAGGGCTTGCCGGTGAATGAGATCAATGCCTACAACCACATGGCAATCTATCTGCGCTGGTGCATAGAGCATGATCTGATGAGCGCGGAATTTATGGAGCGGTACTGGGAGCAGGTGCAGCCGTTTATGGCAGATCTGAGCCGCGCCGATCTGCGTGGCTTTATCCGGGACCAGCTGAAAGGACAGCTCTTTGGGGCGCTGTTCAACAAGGAGGGCGCAGCCTTTGCTGGATATTACTATGGCGAGGCGGATAGCCCGTACTTCCCCAGCGACATTGATAACTATGCTTTGGAGTATTTCGGTTCAGAGCAATATTATTCCGATAAGTTCCAGGATGAAGCCTATCTGTTCATCCCATTTGATGAAAACTATTATCAGGCTATGGCAAAAGTCATGGAAAAGCGGTTCGCCAACTGGCAGGGACAGAGTTTCGATGAGGCCACTCTGGAGCCTTCAGACCTTGCGGAAGCCATGATGGAATATCTGGACTGTGAATGTACCTATTTCCCCTCAATGACGGATGATGACCCCATCATGTCGGCATATAACTATGCCAAACGGGAAAGTGTCAAAGAGGGCTTTGTGCCGGTTCTGATTAAGGCGGATGACGAAATCCTGTGGGAATGCCTGATTATGAATTCTAACCCGGACAGCGATGGCGAGGACGACTTTGCTTTCGACCCGGACAAAGTTGCCGAATACCGGAAGAAAATGCTCTCCGCCCCTGTCGAGAACAGTAAGGCAGTCCTGGAGGAAATGATTGGGCAGCGCAAGGAAGAAGCCGAGGATGACGATATGGACTGGGATGAGGAGATCCTGGGCGAGATGGAGGGCGGATATGATAACCGTCGTTTTTCAAGCTACTGGAATTCCGATAATAATATGACCTATCCTCTCATTCTGGCTAAAATCCCCGTGAAGAATCCTTGGGAGATATTCGCCTACCTGCCCTTTGGTGGCTGGAATGAGTGTCCTGACACGCCGGAGTTAATGGCAGTTGCGAAATACTGGTTTGAACAGCATGGGGCGGTGCCTGCTGCCATGAGCCACGACGAGTTGGAGTTCCTGCTCCCGGCTCCTGTTTCCGAGAAAGAGGCCATAGATGTGGCGGTGGAGCTGTACGGCTTCTGCCCCGATGTGATTGACCAGGGGCCGGAGGACGCCACCGTGGGCGCTCTGGCCGATGTGCTGCGACAGTCCACTGTTTGGTACTTCTGGTGGGATTGAAAGGAGGATTTTTGTGGGATACGATGTGAGTTTTCACCCGATTTCACCAGAGGAAATGCGGGAATGGTATTTTACTCCCTTAACCTGGATACAGCAGGGACAGGAGGAAAAAGTGCTGGCCCTTGCCGCGCAGCATGGAATGGAGGATTTCTATACCGAAAAATATCTGAATACCTTGCGCGTTGGGGCTGAAACGGAATCTAACGAGCTGTTTGACAAAAGCCACGGCTTTTACATTGCGGTGGTCCAGGGATTTTTCCGCGATTACTATTACACCCGGGGAAGCGGCTTTTCCTTCCTGTTGGAGGAGAAGCCGGAATATGCCCGGTATTTCACGCCGTGGGCACAGGTGGCACCAACCGCCTTTCCCAATCCGGCAGAAAATCAGATCATCGAAAATTACTGCTCCGGTGTGTACCTGTCTCCAAAGCAGGTCGTGCAGCTTCTCCGGGATCTGGAGCAGATGCCAAAGGTGCTGGAGGATCTGGAGGGGCTTTGGCGCGATGGACAGTTTGCAGTGCTGAAAAAGGCCCTCACTGCCGCGGCGGAACTGGGTGTCGGCCTGCTGGAAGCTACCGAGGTGGTGGAACCAAACCCCATCTCCCCCAATGAGAGTACCAGCTATTCCAACCTGTACCACTGTGATCGAGATGGGGTGTATCTTTATATGGACACCGTCAGCAGACAGATCGAAGATGCTATCAGGAAAAGTGAGGAATAAGTATGAGCAATAAAGTGTTCCAGCAAAACCTGGATGACAAAAAAGGCTCCCAGCCCGGAGGTCCCTATCTCATTCAGATGCTGTTCAAAGAACCGGTAGAAATGCCGGATAAAGAAAAAATGACTGCCATAATGGAGAAGCACATCGGATCAACAGAGTGCTTCTGTTATGATAAGAAAATGGCCGGCTTTGCCGCCCTGAATCATGTCGCGGAATTTCAGGACGGCAAGTGCCCGGTACAGCTGATGGTGATGAAATGCGACAAGTTCAAGGGCAAAGGCTTTGATGCCTTCCTGATGAGCCAGATGTGGGACTGCCAGGAGGACCGGGAGCGGATCTTCCGGGAGTGCAAATATCAGGTGGTGGCCACCGATATGCTGACTGCGGCGCTTTCAGCGCTGGAGCGTGCCAACCTGGATGCCGACTTTCTGGAGGCTCTGGCAGAGCTGTACCCCACCTGTGAGGCGTTCTATTTCCAGAACTGCGGCAAGCTGTTTCTGGCAGAGGATGTGCGCTCCCATCAGATTGAGGGGCCGGATCGGTTCATCCGCTTTGGCGTCAATGTCCGTTTCTTCAACATCGAGGGCACGGAGGATATGCTCATCGACACGGTGGGCATGAGCACCCTGTTTTTGCCGGATCTCCAGTACCACTTCCACGGCATGGACCCCAACTGGGTGGTAAACCACGCCTATAATGCAACGTCCTATATTCTGGAGCATGATAACCCCATTGAGGATGGGGAAACCATAGACGGCGTGGCGGATGGCCAGATGTGCCGGGAGATCCAGTGGAAGTGCCAATATGAAGATGCCTTGATCCAGCCGCCCAGAGGGGTGCTGGACATCAACATGGGAAACTATGCTTCGGGAGGACGCTGAATGAATGGCGTTGTGCTCCTGGTAGGCGGACTTCTGCTTGTGGCGGTGATCAAGCTGATTATAGATCGAAATTGGATCGGCCTGCTTCTCTGTGCTGTCGCCCTGCTTCTGGTCTTTGGGGCTGGACACCATACAAAATAGGCCATTTTAAGAATCGAGGAGGTGAAGTATGCAGAATTCAACAAATATGCGGATACTGGAATTACTCTGGTTTCTCTATGAGCGGACCGATGAAAACCATCCCGCCACAGTATCTGACATCATTGCCCATCTGAATGGAAAAGGAATTCAGGCAGTGCGGCAGACTGTTTACGCAGATACCAATGCGCTGATCGATGCAGGGATTGATATTGTGGTGGTCAAGAGTACCCAAAACCAATATTTTATGGGAAGCCGCCTGTTTGAGTATCCAGAACTGAAAATGTTGACAGACGCAGTAGCATCCTCGAAGATCATTTCTGCCAAGAAGTCTGAGGAGCTGGTGCAGAAATTATGCCGTCTGACCAGTCTACATCAGGCAAAGCAGCTTCAAAAATTTGCTGCTTTATCCAGCCGTGTCAAACCGCATAATGAAAAGGTTTACTATATCATTGATAATATCCAAACAGCGATTGGAAACCATCTGCTTTTTGGTACCAGCAGACACCAGATTTTCATTATCCATCTTTTTGTATTAAGGTCTACAGCAATCTAATCCCACGTTAAAACGAGAAAATGCTTAATTGTTCTCCTCAAAGTTCTCTACCTGTTCCATGACCTTTTTGAGAACTTCGGGGCTGTACTGCGGGGGATATCACGCTTTTCAAAGAACGAGCCGGAGTTGCGCGCAGCGCGCAGATAATCCCGGCAGTTAAACAAAATCTAATCAAGGTTGAGAGCTTTTTCTTCAGCCTTCGTCTTTGCCATGGCGTTTTTCTCCAATCTGAAAATTACAAATTGCGGACAAAAAGGACGCATTGTTGTGGCAAGCAGTGCAAGCTGGTACCAACTTGCAATTTTTGAATCCGATTTCTAAAAATCAAATTCAAAATGCTTGTTGGGCTGTGCCCAAACCCCTTGTGTTCTGCATCCGGTGGATGCAGGCTGCACATTTTTGAAAAATGCTTTTTAATCTGAGTGCCGATGCCTGTGGTATCGGCACTTTTTGCACAGATGGATTCCCGGAAGCAGAAAATAGTGCTATGCAGCACATCCGGGATTGTGCTATACTTGATTTACATAAACTTGTTTGTCCTAAAAAGTTGGAGGTGTTCATGGCAACACGAACCATTTGTTTTCCCATATCCGGCTATCCCTATTGCAGAGAACAGCCGGTGACATTCACATGGATAAAAGGCAGCAAGCGGCAGAATATCCGTGCCGTCCATGATGCCGTCCATACAACAGACCCTGATGTTTCGATTCTGGAAGTCAGCTCTGCATCCGTTCAGCCGGAGGGTGAAGCTGTTTCTTCTCTGCGGCTTTTGCTGCATCTGGATTCTGTTGCGCAGGATGTACCCATCAGCACGGTTTTTGAAGCCACCAAAGTGTTTGAACATGGTGGGCCATTCGCTGACCTTCTGACCTGTGAGCCACCCAAAGTCCATAAGGACACTCGGCTGCGAACCAGTGGAGAGCTGCTACGTTACTCTCTGGAAGGAAACGAGTATCCGACAGAGCCGTACATGGATTCGTTCTTTGAGTGGCTCTACTGCCGTGCGTTGAAGCAGTTCCCGGAAAAGGCGGAGCCGCTGAGCAGATATAATGCTTTTTCTGATATTGCTGCCGCAGCGGATTCTAAAAAGTATTATGGCGATTCCTCACGGGCGGCTGCGATTTATGTGGGACTTGCAGCGGCAGGAAAACTTTCGTGCATCGATTCCTATGAATTATTTATTGCTGAGGTCTATACGGAGCCGAAACCTTTGCCCAAGTCTGGAAAATCTGAGGCTGCTTCAAAAATGACACCCGAAGTTTCTGCACCAGCAAAGGAGACTCCGGCAGACGAATTGCCGCAGCCCGATAACGCAAATGCGGAAGTGATTCCGGACACTGCGCAGATGGAGCATATCCTTGAGCTGCCCAAAGCGACCTGTCTGCTTCTCTCTTTGGCAAAAAATGCTGGCCTTTCTGCAAATAGTTCCAGTGAGCTGACATATAAGGGAAAGGAATTCCTTCTTGACGCTTATCAGATAGCGCTGAAAAATAAAACGCTCCAAATCAATATCCAAAAGAACAAAATCACATTTCCGATGGAGGAACCGGACAGCGGATTTCATGCAGTTGGTGTGTTGACCCGTTCGCCTGCTTGGGAATACGGATGGAAGTTTAACTATCTGACTGAGAATACATCCGGTGCAGAAAAGTCCGAAGTTAAAGAAAAAATCCCTCCGAAGCCTTTGACCGCATTGGAGCATCTGGAACGCTGTGGGTATAGAATCGTTCAGCAGGTCGTACCGAAAAAACTTCCGCCGATTGCCGTTCAGCGGATGGCATGGAAAACAGGCGAAGCTCTTTGCGACCCGGTAGTGGTGGATTTCTTGCAGTTTATTCGGACACATATGCAGAGTGACGGCTCTTTTTCGTTTCGTATCCCAAAGGGTACTTCCAAGAATTCGTTTGCCACACTTTCGGAAATCGCTCAGACGTGGGATAAAATGGGACTTTTTGCATCCATTGTGATCTATCCGCAGAATATCGTCTATGAGCTTGCGCAAAATGAGACTGTCCGGCATTTCCTGAGCGGGAAGTGGCTGGAACTTTTTGTGGAGCATCAGGTTCAGCAGATTTTGAATCGCTATCAGGAGGAGCAGGGCGCAGAAGTTTCGCTTTGCTCCAATGTGATTCTTTCAGAAGCGGCATCCGCAGGGAGCACGCATGAACTGGATGTTGCGTTTTCCATCAACGGAAAATTCTTCTGGGTGGAAGCCAAATCGTCCAGCCGAAGCATTGATTATGGAAAATATGCTGCTCTGTGCGAAAAGCTGAAAGTAACCTCCGACCGACTGCTTTTGGTCAACAGCGATTTGTCCGTTGAGGAGTGTGAAGGCGTTTCTTACTTCTGGAATTATCGTGTTGCAAATTGTGCAACGATTACGGGGGAATTGGAAAATATGGTTGCCAAACAAATTGAAACTGCCGGAAAAGCCGTTCCAAGTACAGACTGAGCAATAAGCAAAAAAGACCCTGAGAACCCTGCCGGATAAGCGGCAAAGTTCTCAGGGACTGTTTTATCGGATCTGCTCGACTTGCTTGGAGTCCTTTTCCTCCGCAAAGAACAGTTCCACATTCTTCTGTGCTTTTACGATTTCCTGCATCTCATCCCGTGTCTTTCGGTACTCTGGGTAGAGTGCTTTTTTCTTGGTGAGCAAAGCCGAATACTCTGCATTCAGGTCTTTCACTTTGGGCAGCTTTTTCAGGCCGGATTCATTGAAAGCGGCTTTCGCCGTCTTATGCAGCGTGACTTCTTCCCGGTGCGCTTCCAAAAATTTGGAGCTGTACCCGGATTTGCGGTAAGCATCGTATACAGGCCGGGTCTTGGCATAGTTGACGATGTGCGCCCGGAGGACGGCGATTTCTGCCATACGCTTCTCGGCGGCCTTGATGGAATCGCCCAGTTTGTGATAGCGAGAAAGTGCAGCATCAGCACGCTCTTTCAGGTCATCCGCACTGCCGATTTTCTGCTCCTGCAAAAAAATCAGCGTTTTGGACATCTCTTTCAAGTTGTACTTCTTCGCCCAGCGTTCGTAGCCGCCACCTTTGCCCTCGGCAAGTTTTGCTTGAATGTCAACCAGCAACTGGAACGGCTGCTCTTTGGGAGGTTGCTTCTGATGTGGGCGGTGTTCGGCTTTTCCGGCAATGACTGCTTTGATTTCATCCTCGCTGTACCCGGCACCCAGTGTCTTTAACCGGATAAAGCGTTTCTGCCGTGCGCCTTTAACGGAAGTGTATTTGCCGCGTTTGATTTCATAGCCCTGCTGTTCCAGCTTTTGCAGAAAATCTTCGTAGTCGGTGGGCTTCTGCTGCAAAATCTCGTCGATTACACTGCACAGCCGGTCGCGGTTGCTCTCCTTTGGTGGGTAAGTGATGCGCTTCTGCCGTTCCCGGTAAGGCTTCTTTTCAATGACTGACAGCTGATGCTCCAGACAAATCAGGTCGCTCAACCGCTGCACTGCCAGACCGGAAAAGAAAAAATCCCGGAATTTTCTTGTGCCGTCCAGAGTGGTCGAGTTATAGATAATGTGATTGTGAATGTGTTCCCGATCGGTATGCGTTGCAACGATAAAAGCGTGTTTGCCTTTCAGAAACCGGGAGGCCAACTCATAACCGATGCGGTTTGCTTCTTCAGCCGTAATTTCACCAGGTCGGAAAGATTGCCGTATCTGATAGGCGATAATGTTACTTTTTTGGCTGCGCCCGGTGGCCTGCTCGTACAGCTTTTTTGTGAGCATGAACTCCTCGTCCACAGTAAGCGGGCTGCATTGATAGCTGCTGACAAGTTCGCCTTTTTCAGTCTTGTCGGGATTCTGCGCATAATCAGTGCGGTCTTTCAGGCAGGCGGCGATAGATTTTCCTTTGTGCTGATGCAGTGCGATCAGACGAGTAGCAGCCAGAGCAGATCACCTCCTAAATGAAAAAGCCGCCCGAAGGCGGCAAGAAGATTCAAAATCAAATCAGGTCCCGGAGCCAACCGCTGAATTTCTCAACGCCCTCCACCATTGCAGTTGCGCCGACAAAAAGGACAAAGCAGAGAAATTCGGCAACCAGCAGAATCAGAAATTGATCCCAAGTCTGGCGGTAGACGGTGTAGATGCCGCAGCCAAAGATATACAGCATCAACGGCGCGACAACATAGCTGGACAGAGTAAGCAGCCACTTTGCCATCAGAGCCAGAAAAGCCACGAACAGAGAGATCGGGGCAAGCATCATCTTGAATAAAAACCTCATATCAAACACCAGCCTTTCTTTTTCGCCCCTATTATAAAGGTATCGCCCCTTGCCTTGCAAGGGTGTCAACCGTTATGTAAACCCGCAGCCTCCTACTGCGGGAAATTTTTTAGAGTTCGGTGAGTTTGGCGAGAAGTTGCTTGCCAATAGCTATCAGCTCATCCAACCGACTACGCAAGTCCTCTAAATCGGCGGCATAGAGCTGCCCGCTTTCACTGGCCCGTTTCGCCACCTGATTCAGGTTGTTGCTGCAATTCTGAAGAAGGTACGCCATCCGACGCAGCTGTGGTAAATCAAGATTCAGGCAGTAACCATCCAGAGCCATTTTTCGCAGATAAGAGCCAATGCTCAAAATACCGCAACTTTCCATCTTCTGACGAATGCGTTCCAGTTCGACTTTGCTGACACGAAAATGGATCTGCTGGTCACGGTGCTCCGTCACCGGGCATCACCATCCTTATCCAAGTAAGATTTGAATGGTCGGACAGGCTCCACTTTATCAGCCTTTTCTTCCAGAGCTGCCAGCACAGAGGGGCGGGCATCCGGCTTTTCTTCCGCTTCGGGTTCTGTCCGGCTGGACTGATGCTCCATGTTCAACAGCGCATCCAATTCTGCAAGGCGGGCAGATTTGGTTTGCAGTTCTTCCTCCTGCGCAAACGGCTTGGCGATTTCAACCTCTGCGGCCTGCTTCTGCTGTTCCAGAGAATCCAGTGCGGCATCAGCATCGGCAATGCGGTCGGCAAAATTGCCGATGGCATTGTCCAGACGGACGATGTTGCCGCGAGGGTCATCGCCCAGCGGTACCGGATAACTCAGCTCGCCGCGGAGAACGATTTGATGCTCATTCTTGAAACTGTCAAAGCGAATGTTCAGCTCAAAGCCGCGATAGGTGCCCAGCAGCATCATATCCGCATTCGGCATCTCCTTGCAGGCGAGCATCAGCCGCTCACCAGCTGCTTTTTTCTCATCGAACACCATGCCCTTGATCGTCATGCCGCAGAAGTTCTCCTTATCCTGCGGGTGTGCGTCTGCGATTTGGGCATCGTTTTTCAGAGCCGCAATACGGTTCTTCGCTTTCTGAATTTCCTCCGGGTAATGCTTGAGCAGCTTATCTTCCAGACGATATTTCTGGTTCTGGTAATCCGAGCGCAGCACCTTGAGCTTTGCTACCTGCACATCCAGATCCATCTTTTCCCGGATGCGCGGGTCGCCTGCGCATAGGGCCTTGACCTCGGCATACGAAAGAGCCTGCTCATCCACATCATCACAGGAGCGCATCGGAGATTTGCTCGTCATGATCTGCGAAATAAACTTCTGCTTGTTTTCCAGCGTTTGCCAGAGGTAGGCGTCGAATGTCCCCTCCGTGACGTAATTATAGACGTAAACTTGTTTGTTTTTGTTGCCCTGACGGATGATTCGGCCGTTGCGTTGGGTCATATCGGACGGTCGCCAGCCTACATCCAGATGATGCACGGCCACCAGCAGGGTCTGGACATTGGTGCCTGCGCCCATCTTTGCAGTGCTGCCCAGCAGGACACGCACCTTGCCGCTGCGGACTTTGGAGAACAAATCCGCTTTCTTACCTTCAGTATCAGCGTTGTGGATGAACTCGACCTCCGATTCCGGCACCCCGGCGGCAAGCAGCTTTGTGCGAATATCATCGTAGACATTGAACGAGCCGTCTCCCTTGGGCGTGGACATATCGCAGAAAATCAGCTGCGTCAGATTATCCTCTTTGGTTTCGTTCCAGATACGCAGAACATTGTCGACGCAGGCATTCAGCTTGCTGTCCGGGTCATCCGGGGTGAGCGGATTCATCAGCCGCTGGTCAAGGCCGGTTTTACGTCCGTCCGAGGTGATCTTCAGCATATTGTCCACCGAGGGGTCAACCGCACCGCTATGCACCTCAGCAGCACGTTCGCTCAGGGATTTCACCATGTCCTGCTGGATTTCCGAGGGTTTGACCACGACAGTTTCAAACTTGGCTTCCGGAACAGGCAGATGCAACTGGTCGGAAGTCTTGATGTCCGCTGCCTCCTTGAACATATTCATCAGCTCCGGCAGATTAAAGAACTTGGCAAAACGTGTGCGCGCACGGTAGCCGGTTCCTTCCGGCGCAAGCTCAATGGCCGTGGTGGTCTCGCCAAACGTAGAAGCCCATGCATCAAAGTGGGTCAGTTGTTTCTGCTGGAGAGTGCTGTACTGCAAATAGCGCATCAGGGTGTACATTTCCGTCATGGAGTTGCTGATGGGCGTTCCCGTTGCGAAAATCACGCCGCGCCCGCCAGTCACTTCATCCAGATAACGACACTTGCCGAACATATCGCTGGACTTCTGTGCTTCGGAGGTAGAAAGGCCAGCAACATTGCGCATCTTGGTGTAAAGATATAGGTTCTTGTAGTTCTGGCTCTCGTCCACAAATAACCTATCTACGCCTAATTGTTCAAATGTGACCACATCATCCTTGCGGTCGGTGGACTGTAGCTTTTTCAGTTTCACCTCCAGTGTTTTCCGTGTCTTTTCCATCTGTTTCACGGTAAAATGCTCACCGGACTGTTCTTTGGCCTCTGCAATGGCTTTTTCGATTTCCTCGATCTGATCTTCGATGATCCGTGCCTGCCGTTCCGCAGAAAGAGGGATTTTCTCAAACTGCGAGTGGCCGATAATGACGGCATCGTAGTCGCCGGTTGCGATGCGGGCGCAAAAACGCTTTCGATTGGCGGGTTCAAAGTCTTTCTTGCTGGTAACGAGCAGCTTTGCATTGGGGTATAGCCGCAGGAACTCGCTGGCCCACTGCTCGGTCAGATGGTTGGGTACCACGAACAGGCTTTTCTGACACAGGCCCAAACGCTTAGATTCCATTGCCGAAGCTGCCATCTCAAAACTTTTGCCGGCACCCACCTCGTGGGCGAGCAGGGTGTTCCCACCATAAAGCACATGAGCAACTGCATTGCGCTGATGTTCCTGCAGATTGATCTCCGGGTTCATACCGACAAAATGGATATGGCTTCCGTCATACTCGCGGGGCCGGGTACTATTGAACAACTCGTTATACTGCTTCACCAGCAGATTCCGCCGCTGCGGGTCTTGCCAAACCCAGCCTGCAAAGGTATCCTTGATGGCCTGCTGCTTCTGCTGGGCAAGCATCGTCTCCTTCTGGTTCAGGACACGCCGCTCTTTACCGTCCTCCTCAATGGTATCATAAATGCGGCAGTCCCGCAAATTCAAGGTGTCCTCCAAAATCTTGTAGGCGTTGGCCCGGTGGGTGCCGTAGGTTTCGGTGGACATGATATCATACATTCCGGCGGCAGATTTGTTGCCGATGCGCCATTCGGACGTAAATGGAGAGTAGCGGACTTGGATCAGGTTGTTATAGCGGATGCGGTAGGGCGGCTGAAAAGTCTCCATCATAAACTGCTGCACAATGGCGGGATTCAGCCATGTGGCACCCAGTCGGATGTCGATTTCTGATGCTTCAAGGTCCTTCGGCTGCGCTTTGGTCAAAGCCTCCACATTGATCTTGAACTCCGGGTGGCTTTCAGCGGCAAGCTGAGCCATGCGCAGTTTATTCCGCACATTGCCGGAAAGATACTCGTCCGCAGTCTGCCAGCCTGCTTCCGGCTCATCTGCATCCGCAGAAGGGTCTTTGAAAATCACGCCTTGCAGCTCTGTGGTAATACGCTCATAATCGCCGGGAGAGCCGAGAAGTTCCGCCATATAGGGCAGATCAACACGGCCATGTTCTCCAATGGACACTGCCAGTGCTTCGCTGGGGGTGTCCACGCTGGTGACGGTGCGCTCCGGGCGAATCGTTCGCTTGGTGAACATATCCGCCTTGCTTTTGAGCTGTTTATTCTCATCGAGATTTTCCAAAGAGCAGAGCAGATAGTAGGAACTGTCATCATCGAACAGGCGGGCATTTTTCTTGTCGTTGATCAGCCCGTATTTTGCGGTAAAGGCATCGTAGGCGGCGTTCAATTTTGCTTGCGATGCCTTAATATCCTCGTCCGGGAAGTCCAACTGCTGGTCAATCAGTTCGTTGACGATTTGCCGCAACTCCACCATACCAGCTACACGGCCTTTGGCATTATCGGACAACTCCACCTGCGTCATAATCGAATTTTCTCGGTAGTACACCTCACCGTCCACCACGGCATAGGAGAAATTCTTTACATCTGGGTCAGCGGGGAGCGTCTTGCGCTCGACTTCTGCATCCGCAACATCTGGTGTTTCCACCTCGACTTCAACATACTGGCCCTCAATATGCTGTACCGCTTCGGCAAGCTGGTCGGCCAGCACTGCGCCCTCGATGGGGGCAACCGTCAGTTCCTCCCGTCCGTATTGGGTGCTTTCGGTGGTCAGTTCGCCCAGAATCATCTCCGGGTGGTCCACGAAATACTGGTTGATGGCAAAGCCGTCCTCGGTCTTGCCAAGCTGCACCCATGCAGGTTCGATGTCCGCAGGGCGGTCACGCTTCTGCAAAAAGATAATGTCACTCACAACATCCGTGCCTGCGTTTGCCTTGAACGCATTATTCGGCAGACGGATAGCTCCCAACAGGTCAGCACGCTCTGCCATGTGCTTGCGGGCGGTGCTGTCCTTGCTATCCATGGTGTAGCGGCTGGTGACGAACGCCACCACGCCGCCCGGACGCACTTGGTCAATGGCCTTGGCGAAAAAGTAGTTGTGGATGCTGAATCCCAACTTGTTGTACGCCTTGTCGTTGACCTTGTAGTTGCCGAAGGGCACGTTGCCCACCGCCAGATCGTAGAAATCACGGCGGTCTGTGGTCTCAAAGCCCGCCACGGTAATGTCGGCCTGCGGGTACAGCTTTTTGGCGATGCGCCCGGTGATGGAATCCAGCTCTACGCCGTACAGACGGCTGTCCTGCATGGTGTCCGGCAGCATACCGAAGAAGTTGCCCACGCCCATACTAGGTTCCAGAATGTTACCGCTGCGGAAACCCATGCGCTCCACCGCATCGTAGATACCACGGATCACGGTGGGGCTGGTGTAGTGGGCGTTCAGGGTGCTGGAACGTGCGGCGGCATACTCGTCCTCGGAGAGCAGCCCTTTCAGTTCGGCGTATTCCTTTGCCCAACTATCTTTGCCGGGGTCAAAAGCGTCTGCCAGACCGCCCCAGCCCACATACTGTGAAAGCACCTGCTGTTCCTCGGCGGTGGCACCCCGGTGCTCCTCCTCCAAACGAAACAGAGTTCGGATGGCTTCGATGTTCCGGGCATATTTCTGCTTTGCACCGCCCTCGCCCAAATGGTCGTCTGTGATGCGGAAGTTCCCGGCAGGCGCAGCGTTCAAGGCTTCATCCAAGGCAGCGGCATCCGGGAAGGTCTGCACCTCTCCGTCCATTACAGCAGAGATGGGCAGTTCGTCCAGTTCTTCGTCAGACGGCTCCGGCTCGTCCTTGTCTGCTAAAAATTTTGCGTGTTCGACTTTGAGCCACTCGGCGGCTTCTCTGTCTGCAACTTCTTTTTTCAGATTTTCCAGATAAGATTCTGCCTGCTTCTCGTTAGAAAACTGTGGAACGGCGTGATTGGTTTCATAGTAGTCATCATAAATATCATCCCAGATAGCAAAAAGCGGCATTTTACCGTCAACGACTTTTCGGACAGAGAAACGTTCGTATTCAGGCACTTCGGATTCCTTGGCGATGGCTTCTGCCTGCGCCAGCATTTTATCCACACGCTGAGCAGTCGCACTCTGTCGCAGCCCCTGCTCAAACTGCTGCTTGTTAATAACCTCATTGTCCCAAGACTGCCCGTGCGCACTGGTGTCGATGCGCACATCGGTTTCGCCAACATAGCCGATGGTACCTTCAATCGTTCTGGTGGGCAGGTCTACCACAACTTCATCCCCGACATTGTAGTTGGATGCTTCCTGTCTGGTAGCACGCTGTTCCTTTTCCTCATCTGTCAGATAGCGGTCGGACTGAATCATAAGGTCGATATACTTTTCCACCTGCGCCCATTTCAGGGTGATTTTCTGGTGGTCGGGATAATGAACAAATTCCAGACCCTTCCAGTCGTGGTTGACGAAGCCTCGACTGCCATCCAGATAATCGTGGGAGTGCCCACCGATGCCGTACTCCTTTGCCAGTGCTTTGGCACAGAGTTTGCGGTCAGGCTGGGTCTGGTACAGCGCAATAATGCGCTGTTTGCCGCCTGTAAACCCTGAACCATGCCGCCGCAGCTCGTTCTCAATTTCAGCCTGCGACAAAACAAAAGCGGAGGGCGTTTTTTCGCTCTCCGCTTGGTCGATCTTCTCAATTTGCTGGGCTTCGGTGGGGATGTTCGCATCCAGAAAACTTAGCTGTAGATCAGCTCCGTCATCACCAGTTCCTCTGCCTGCGCTTTCAGACTGTTCATGTGCTGCACCCACATCAGTTGGTTCTGCGCTTTGTCCGGGGCTGGGTCCTGCTTCAGAAGCTGCTCCATGGTCTGCTGCATCCGGCTCTCTGCTGTCTGCTCCAGTTCCATCAGATGCGGGTACAGCGTCCCGTTCAGGAGCATCGAATTGTACAGTACCGGGCGATACTGCATCAGGTACGTCCGGCGCAGCCTGCCGTACTTGCCCAGCGGCTTCCGGGGCTGGTTCAGGGTTAGGTTCGGGAGCTGGTAGTCCCCGACGGTCGAGTAAGTCACGTTCCTGCTGTTCGTATTCATATTGGCTCCTTTCTGCATTGCGGCGGCGAATGGTTGTTTTTACGGTGCGCTCGATGTTACGCAGCACCTCCCGGCTCATGTCGCTGACGGCTGCGCCGAGGGCGTAGACACTATCCGGGGTGGAAAAATTGTAGATTGCCTGAAAATCGTCCTTGTCGAACCACCCGGCAGGCTCAATGCCGCAGCGTTCCAGCAGCGTGTAGGTGACGCTGATGGCGGCGGCAGACTTGAACTGCATCTCCACCCCGGCTTCATCATAATCCATCAAGAGCGAACCGTCAACGATGGCACGAATGTCCCCGCCGTTGTTGTCCCAGTAATCCGCCACCAGTTTCCCCGCAACATCCGCAAGCTGCTGGCTGACACGCTCGCCGCTGATGCCGTAGGTCTTGCTCAACATTTCCGAAACCGGCTGCACCAAATCGGGACCGAGCTGCCACACCTCCGGGTCACGGGAATTGCGGCGCACCCCGGTGTCGCTTACGTCAAAGACGTAGTGCAGCCGGGGGAAGCCGCTGGATTCGTCCAGCAGAGCGATGCCCTTGGCACCTCGGCGCACATAGCGGTTCATCCGATTGTTCCAGATGTCGAAGTCGGCGCAGGCGGTGGCATCCGGGCGCTGGGCGTAGATCATGAGCTGGTCGGCAAAAGGGTACTTGTACAGCCGGGATGCGGTGGTCAGGTAGTCCGTCCAGCTTTCCCAATACCGGGTCAGGCCGTTGGCCGTGCGCTGGGCAAGGGCGAGATATTCTTCGGTTTTGCTTGGCATTTTTGCCTCCTTTTTTAGATTTTAGGGTATAAAAATAGCGGGCAACCATTTTGGGGTTGCCCGCTGGAAAGTGTATTGAGATAAGATTATTTGCTATTGTCCTTTATGTACTTCATAACGCAGCACCCCATCACGATGACGGGAAGCACGGTTCGTAAACCGAGGTCGCCGACCCGCACATTTACATCAATCACAAGCCCTGCAAACCATGCCGCTAAAGTGAAAACAGTTGCCCATCCATAACTCATGAGAATTCATCTCCTTAATCTATAAAGTTACAGCTTCATAATGAGAAAATGTTTTGCGAACATCAAACACGCCAATGACTTTATTGTATTTTTTGCATAGAAAAGCGTTTGGTATCTTTGTCTGTCCTAATAAAATGCTGGAATTGCCAATACTGTGCCATTCCTGATAGGAAATTCTTCTAAGTCCTTTTTTATCAAACTCGTCTTTTGGAACCCACCCAACTGAGATACCAGCGGAAATCAATCCTCCCGCAAGCATTTCTTCTCCACAAATAGGACATTTCATATCAGCGTCTCCTAATCAATAGTACACTAAAAGATTTGATTTCACCACTTGATCTTAAATGGAATCAGTTCGCCAGAAACAATCCCAAAGAAATACAAAAGCCCGATTTCGATAGCAACACAGATTATCAGCAGAAGATTTGCAAGAGCTTTACTGTCGCTCAATTCTTCAATATTTTTTCGGTATTGGACAAAGACCCACATTTCAGAGGTGAAAAACAAAATGTAAAGGAGGCTGCTCCGAAAAAAAGCCATCATATTCGATAGCGCATAATTGATAAGAATAAGATTTATGGAATGAATAGCGACATCCAAAATCTTTGGGAATTTTCGTTTCATACACAGACACTCCAAACCTACAGTTCGGTTTCCACCGCAAGCTGCTCCTGTTTTTCTTTTTCGTCAGCGATTTGGACGTCAATATCTTCGCGCATCTTTTTCAGAAGTGCGAGGACTCGCTTGATTTGACCCTTGGTGTTTTCCACCCTGCTCTGTGCCTGATTGATGTGATCCAGAACTGCCCA